>Ga0209611_10000023_pt1 | contig 144115 bp, 85 predicted proteins | sample S1TSphgellanicum_3_FD_187693 | JGI IMG/M metagenome (GOLD analysis project Ga0209611, IMG submission 187693) | Host-associated microbial communities from peat moss isolated from Minnesota, USA - S1T2_Fc - Sphagnum magellanicum MG (SPAdes) (version 2) | ecosystem: Host-associated > Plants >... | reverse complement strand
GAGGGGGGGGTATTGTTTATGTCAAATGACGTGACTTCAAAATAAGATTTTTTTATTACTTTGGAGATAAATTTAGTAAACATTTATAATAAAAGAAATTAGGGACACTAAAAATATTGAGGAAAAATTCAAAATATGAAAAAAAGATATAAACATGTAATTATATGTTATTTCATACATGTACATACATGTTTCACATTTACTAGTTTCTTAATGTTTCCTTTTCCAACAAATTAAACTCATATTTGTACATGTCTCCCCAACATTGTATGTGCATATAGTTGTTAAGTATTGCTTGCTTCTAGGGCAAACATATTAAGGTGTCCCTTTTTTTATGTCACTAGGCAAAAAATTTAAATCCTCAAGTTGTTGAATCTCTCTTAATTTCAATTAGAAACATGTTAAAAATGACTAATATCAATTATCTATAGTGCCTTAGGAAGTTAATTTTTAAAAAAAAACCATATGATCATTTAAAAATTTAAGGTGAACTTTCAAAAATGTGCAACATCCTTAGTCACAATACATTTTGTTTACCTTAAATTTGTAAATGGACTCAAAATTCTTGAAATATTCAACCATTTACATTCAATGTATTTTTCTTATAATTTGTATGATTGAAGTGAAAAACAAAGTTTGTATTGAAAACATTATTAGAAGTTTGAATATCTTATTCATGTGTTTTTAAAGAGGTTATAATTGTCAAGATTTTAATAAGTCATATTCAATGTCAAAAAATTGAATTTTTTTTGAAGTGTCTCAATTTAAAGTGTTGTATAAGGTGTTAAGAATGGTGGAAAAAACATCATTTTTAAATTTTTTAAAAAGAAGAAAGGTAATTTAATGGTTTTGTCTTTTGGCCCCAATTTTTAACTAAAAAATGAACTTATTGTGTATTTTTTTTGTTTCACTTTAGTGTGCCTTGACCTTTCTTTTTCCTCCCCCTATTGCCCTTTTGCCCATCCAAGATGTGTATAATGGTGCCTAGACACATCTTGGTGTTGCTCATACAAACTTCAGGTCCTATTATGCACATTTGGGCCTATAAGGGGTACAAGGTGTCCATAACAAGCCCAAAACACATAACAAACCATGTCCAAGCATCATCCATCTTTTTGGAGAAAAAACATGGATCAAGCCAAGGGTAAACAAGGAAAAAAGAAAGAAGCATTATTTTAGTACTTTTGTATTGCTTGCAATAACAACCATGTGCACATATAATGTTGGGGTAAAAATTCCATAAATTATTGAATAATAGAAATTCCACCAACAATAATGTGCCATCAATCTTCATAGAATTGGTACACATCATGCTTCAAGCAACAAGGGGCTTGGCATACACGTAATGTGTAAGAAACATAGGCCCATTGCAACATATTTTCTTCCAATTATTTTCTTGTGACTTCCACAATCAATTGGAAGCTAGCCCAAGATGGGTTATGTTGATGAAAAATTGAGGGTATTTAAGATTGCCAACATAGTGAGGTTGACAATCACAATGCAAACAATGGATAATGCAATTGCACCATATAGGGCACCCAAGTTCTGGAGAGATTAAAAAATATCTATAAATAGGTATATTGGAAAAACATGATACATTGATGACATGTAGATAAAAGAATGAAACATATGGCAATGGGAGTTTCTTGTACATTACACATGAGGGGGAGCCAGTTGCAAGAAACAACTATGCATTCAAAATCCGTGTATACCTATAGTTTCAACATAACTTGTGCAAAGATTTTGCCAAGCACACATAGTTGTAAAGACCATAAATAAGACACATATGGCACTTGTAAAGAATGTGGTATGAAAAGTGTAAACACATGGACAAATTCAAAAGAATAAAAGGGGGAGATTTGTTAATTGACGTTGTCAATCCTCAACCATTTGTCTAACTCCTTTCATCTCTTGCATGTGGCTTCATCCTCTACTTTTTCATTCTTCTTATCAACCTTCTTTTTCTAGGTATATGTAGTCAGAAAACTATATTCAAAATGAAAAGTGCTAAAATCAAGTTTCGTTTGAGATTTTCAATAGTAATATTTTGACCAAAACTTAAGAAATTTTGCTAGATCTCTATACATGGTTCAAGCAGGTAGGCAAAAAAAAGGATGTTAAATAATTTTTACTTTCATATTTAGCTTGTAATAAAATTTGGGTAAATCTTCTTGTAGATCATCAACATTTTGCCTACAACACAAAATTGACAAAACGGCAAGTTCTGATATCTCCTTTTGACTTCCAGAAACCTCTTCTTCATTGATGTCTTCCTCCTCATCATCCATGGAAATTATTAGCTTGAGTTCAAGCACGCACAGTTGACACTCCTATCCTACCCTACCAAATGCCAATTCATATTTCTCCTTTTGGATTCATTACTTTTTCATTTCCATACCTCCAATAAGCTTGCCTATAGTCAGAGGAAGACATCAACTTCAACCTTTTTCTTTTATCTGCAAAAAATGTGCCTTCACTTTCTATAAACCTCCTCTTTTCATCTCATTATGTTTGTTGCAACTTCATGTTCTATTGCCTAAATTTTCATATCCGTGTTCTGTATAACATGTCTCCAAGCATGTCTGTTGTGCAACTCATGAGAAGAAAGAAAGACTATAAAAGAGAAGAAGATAATACAAGACTAGAAAGATTGAAGAGAGGATTCTGAAACTTTAAATGTGACTACAGCACCAAGAGTGTTCAGGAGAGCAGCTCATGATCACTTCAATAGAAAATGAACGATCTCCAATAATCCCTATACCCTAGCCCTGAGCACTTTTGCACTGATACTCTAAATCTAATATTTGTACTTTGCCCCATTATAGCCATGGATGTTTCTAACATTACCATATGTTACTTAAAGTTAGCAAAGTGTTACCCTACAACTATGCAGGGAAGCTATCTAGGTGTGATCTGAGGTGAAATGTTTTAACAGTGGTTAGAGGATTTTAATCATCAATTTCAGCTGCTAAATTTGACCAACAGATGTTGGGATACAAATCCAGGTGAGCAGGGAAAATGAAGGTGTATGAGCAAGGTTGTCCAAGTGCACATTCAGAACTGGGAAAAGCCTGTTCACATTGAAAGACCTTTCCCAGTTTGACGAGACAACAGCCATGGTGATGACTAATAGCTCCCAAGGTAAAGAGGATCAGCAGTAAGCTTCTCCTCCTTTGCTGGATGCTGCATGAAGCTTTCACAAGAGAGATTTTCGGTCCGACTGCCATACCCTACAATTCATCAAGCACCTACTTCCCTGCCTTGGTTAGAGAGCTGAAGCACCTGATTTGCCAGAGTACTGCTGGGCAAATTGCAATCAAGATGTAAGAGACAGCCTCAACAAAGTGTATGCACTGCACACAGTATGTACATTACAGTTCTCATTCGGCCTTTTCTGCCTCCCTTACAAGGCACAATGGACAGGTCTTCTTGGGTCTACCCAACCTAATCATTATTCCAAATCCACATGCCCATTATGCAAAATTTATATGCCCTTTCTGTAAACCACATGTCCACTGTGCAGATCCTGAAAACTATTATGTTATGAAGCATGCCAGGTACAGACCAGTGTCCCCATTTCAATGCCCATTCAGAAATTTTAATTCAACCTACCAGGCTTGTCCAAATTCCTCACATTTTGTATTTTGGAATGTGCCATAATCCAGACACATTATGGCAAGATAATGGCAAGCATCCAGACAGGTTATTTACACCAAGAAGCAAAAACAGTTGGCCTATGTTCCCAAAACAAAATGTGTAAGAAAGACCTGGAATTTGGCAAGTGAGATCTGTTGGGCAGAACTCCTGAGCTTCTTGACTGTCTTCTTAGCTTTTTCAAAATCAGTCCCAAACGATCCAATCCACAGAAAGTCCGCCATCTAAAGCACAAACTGGCTTCTGCTCAGAAGTACGCGTTAAGGGTTGAATGAGCCCCTTGCTTGTACATACCATCCCCTAAATTACAATGGCAGACAATTAGAAAACCATCAGGAGGACTTGGTGATCATAACTTAATACAAGTCAAACCATCATCTTGTATAACAAAGTGAATACACAAGCAACCTCTGCTTTCAGCTACAAATGAGAAAACAATTGATTGCCACCATGAACTAGTAATGGACTCCACCCTCTATGGTTTGACACAGTATCAAATGGCACAAAGTCATCTGCAACATGGTACAAGTTAGTTGTCAGAACAGGAGGGTCCCAACTGCCACACACCTGTGCATGTAGTTGACCAAAAGACTCTGATTCAGTTCCAGAGAAAATCTAGTTTCAGGATGTATGGCTAAAATCTGTAAATTCATTATTTTCAACCTGTACAGAACAACAAATTCTGGAAACCTGATCTCCCATATAAAATGGATGTAGAGCCACATGAGCATGACTCTGCCAGCTCTTACACAACTGTAGTGGGTCCTGGGTCTGAAACCTCTGACCCATCAATATTCCTCAATCGAAAGGAACCATTATCACCATTTGTTCGCTGTTCAGCACTTGTCCAAGTTCTTGCCACAGTGCTGTCTGTGTTATCATCAGCACTTGGTGTTATGCCCCATTGCTGTTTTGTACTATCAGGGAACTGAAAGTCCAGGTCCTGCACAAAAGAACCACAAAGACATCAACTTGCAGCAGCTGCAACAATAGGTACTTCTGAATTGCCATAGATTAGACAACTCCTCAATGAATCACAATCCACAAGAACAAAAAGGTGGTCACAGGTGAAGAATGCAGGTTATTGACAAGTAGGGAGTTGAGGAAAGTATCTGTACCTTACTTGCAGCTTCCATCATCTTCTTGCGCAGAGCCTCGTGTTCAGCTTTAACACGTGAAGGCACACCTCTGGTTTGATACACATTCTGTTGTGCCAAACCTTCCTCAATGTAATTTTTGGTTGTTGCAAATGGATGGTTTGAAGGAATCCACCTAACCTCTTCAGGATCCACACCCTCAGGTACAGGCTCACCTTCGACCAAGAACACACTAGGTCGCTTCCACTTGTAAGCCTGAACACGCCTGCTCTGATGGCTGATTCTCTTTTCTTCAGTCAAAGTGACCGGGGCCAGCCTGAAGAGCTTGCCACACATTTTGATGATTGGATTCTTCTTGCCAACCTTAACTAGAGGATTGTTGAAAGGATCTTCAAATTTCAAGGTCCTGGAACTGCACCAGACAATTACCAAACCAAAAGACCTTAGAATAAGGTTGTAACAACTCAAAAATCACACAAACATCAGTGACAACAAATTCATCTTTCTTTATTACAATTGACAGTGGCAATTGTTCATGCACACCCTACAGAAAGTAAGATCTTTGACCAATTAGAAACTTGCCATCAAGAAACACAAATATCTTGCAATAACAAAAGAACACTGGAAAGACAAATGGAAGGGGAGAACATACTCAGCCCCTCTGTCAGATCTGAGTTGACCCCTCTTCACAAGATCAGAAACAGAACCCCCTTGATTCTCACGAGGTTTTGCTAGAAACCCAAGCACTGCCATCAAAAAAACTGCAGCAGTCACACCAACTCCTGCTGCCAGATTCATAGGCAAACCCCTTTCAGTCTGCAAACAGCCCAAGACATATCAATTTGAGTATATGTATAAAATTGATGACCAAAATGTCCCTCAAGGAGACAAATTCTCTGGAACTAGATACGATTGGTTGAGTGCACAAAGACATCTGATGAGAAAAGAATGGACAATTCTGCTTATCCCCAGTGATTACTGATGAGCATGACCATTTATTGATGAATTCTACACTCCAATCTGACAAGAATGTTGGCAGATGGGGAGCAGACGTGCATTTGGGAACAAAAATTGGTCGAGCAACAGTGATAAAATTCCATTTCTCCACTGGAGGATTAACAAGCATATGATTATATGAAGGACAGCAAAGTATCTAGAAAAATTGACACTAACATTTTCAAGTTAAACCATTGTGTGAGCTCCAGCAAAACAGAACAAACATTACAAGAATAGCGTGTGGTCATAACCTTCATGTTAATCATAAATGGCAGCAACTAGCTGCCATTACTTTGTACTAAGTTTATCAGTTCCACACAGTAGGTCTTGATAACAATCTGCTCAAAACTTGGGCAAACAATTATACAAATATCCTGAGCATTTCTGGAAGCAAAAAGAAGACTTCATCCCTCATGTTGGCTTGCACTTATAAGTGGCGGCAACAACAACAGCAACTTAATAGTGTGTCAAAGACTCCCCCATATCCAGATGGATTAAAGAATTCCTCTTGAACAATTTTCTGCGGGAGAAACTTCAAGATGTCAACTGATGCACAAAACCTAACATCTCTCCCAGGTACAAATAATTTGAAAAATGTGTAGGATTTGCCTTGTATTTCATAAGATACCTCCTGAAATTGCAAAATGGGGCAAATATGTTCAACATGCACATATGGGGCAATACCAGAAAAGAATAGAGACACACTCAGGTTTTACAAGCCAGGACACAGCTTGGTTCATATTGCAGCATAAGGATCTCTGTGTTGCTTCCTTTGTCAGCCTTCTAATGCACTTGGACATGCATGAAGCAACGCAAAGGCGGTGGCTACCAAGGCAGCATATAGGCCAGTAGAATACTATTACTAACCATAGCGGATTTCTTTCCTGTGAAGCTTCCGAAGCATTCTTTCCAGAAACTCGTATTACAGCAGGCTATCATGGGCACAGGACCTGTACAGTATTCTTTACCATCTCAGCAAGGCGTACAAAAGGAAGACGCAAACTTAGTGTAATTCGGAGCGCACCTGCGGAGGCGTAGAAGCTATTGACTCGAGATGCCTATCCTGTCGACTTGACTCTTCTTTCTCGCTATGCACCTGCCTGGTCGCACCGGGAAAGCTTCCCTCGGCGACGAACGGATGCCCCGAAGACTTCGCATTTACCAGCACCGTTCGCGCAGCCGGTTCCGTCTCTCGTCTCAGACCGTTCCTCACAAATGAAGAAAAGTTGCCCCCTATTAACGAGGTTGCTCGCGGAAGACTCGCCAGACCTCTGCTCTTAACCCTAATCTGCTGGAAAGAGCAGGAGCCTGAGAGGCAGACGGAAAGAGCACGAGAATCAATCATGGTGCGAGCTGACGAGAAACGCAGAACTAAACTCCATGTTCTACATGTGCGCCGAAGCTCCGAACTTGTCCGCCACTCGCAGGCATCGAGAAAAGCAAAACCGTGATATTGCAACGAGTGAGAAGAACAACAAGACGACAGCGCGCAATTCAACATCCTGGAACCTTCAAGGCGCCATGGTGTTGCTGCTAAGAATTGCAACAACTGCAATAAATTGAGCTAGTAGGATTCTAGAAACGACTTTCTTCGCGAATACGAGTGGCAACGAAAGCTTCAACCTTGTGCAACAACAGACGAGGTCAACGTAGCTTCAAAATTCTTGACAAGAATGGGGTCTTGAAAGGGAAAAGCTCGCTACAAAAACAATATCAACAAAAGGCAAACACGTTTTCCTCAAAAGACAAACGGAGCTTATTGCAACAACCACAACGGAAAAACAACGCAAATTGCAACAGAACTAAATTAGGGTTCGCATACAATCCGCCCTCTAATCTATCCGCGATCGTTGTGTGCAAGATTATCTGTAGCCAGCCAATTTGCGCCTTCATGGATGAATGAATAGTGATGGAATTTGAATGTTGCCCTTCACCCTGCAAATAAGCCCTGTACAGTGACTTTCTTTTGGCGAAATTTCGCATTCTGGCGACCCAATAAAAGGGGTTACTAATGGTACAAAGGGTTCTGGCTTTTTAAATGGGCTCATGTCACCCTATTTAGACAATAAGTTATAGCATGTCACCAACATGTAAGTAGGATTCCTAAACTTTTTCTACTTTCCTCTCTAATATGTAGCCAAATTTGGCTAAGCCCTCGTTTGCATGGTGGCCAACCGACCTACCTCACAAACTTGATTATATATATATATTGGGACTCCTATATGGAAAAAATACAAATTAGGGTAAAAGGACTTTTAAAGTTATAGAATTTATATATAAAATTGGAGCAAGAAATGCTTTTATATCAGAAGAATATCCAACCCTATTTGAGTTCAAATGAAGAATTTGAAACTTGCCTATATTGCAAATGGCTGAAATACATGAAAATGTGAAATTCACATCATGAGGGGTTTTAACATTTGAGCCCAAACCATATAAATTGAAACTTGTATCATGACCATTCAATACTTGCATCATGAAAGGCTTAAATATATGAGTTCCAACAACAAAATTGAAACTTGTATTGTGAAGGGGATTAGTGTATGTGTGAAGTGATGAAAAAGAAATGAAGAACTTGAGTAGCTCTTAGACATAGTGGTTTTAGTTTTGGTACATACACAAGAATGGAGATTTACAACTTTGTCAAGTCTTGCAACAATCCTTTATGTCTTTAAGCAAGCTCTTTGACATTACAAATTTTGGAGTTGCCTTAAGGTAATTGAATTTTAAATGGAAAATTTAAGGTTTTTTCGACTCAATTGATAAAGGTTCGTTGTGTTAATTTTTTTCATCCCTTAGCAAATAAGAAGGTAGCCAATTTATAGTAAAACCACATTTTTCCATGGCTCCATGAATTATTTACACATTTTCAAAGTTCAGACACCTAAACACCTAATATGCACAAATAGGGGGCCCATAAATGCTACTATCAGTGCTAAACTACTATTAAGGCTGAATTATTCACATTCACAACCCATTATGGTTTGCTCGAAAACATAGTAAAATGTTAGTTGCACATAATGGAAAAGTATGAAGCACAATTTTCTATGTGATGGGTGATCCAAAAACTAAATAAACTACTTACGAATTGCGTGGCGGAATCAATTTAAATGGATTGTTCTTTCATAAAAATTAAACAACACATTAAAAGAATTACAAGATAGAACTAACTTAAATTGAATTAGTGTTGTATTAAAAAATGCAACCCATTGCTTGTAGAATGAACAGTGTGATTCATCAATCGTATCTTGACATGACACAAAAACCCATAGCAATTTGTGTGAATCATGTTACAACACAATACAACAATTGACAATAACCTTCGTTCATCAAAGCGTGGTCCATCTCCACGTAAACCCAAAAATCTTCAAATTCATCTTTAAACAAACTCTTAATTAAGCCAAAACTATCGAATTAACTCACAAATGAACTTTTGATCAAACATTTGTGAAATTATATTGCCATTCGATTGGTGCCTTATTTTGTTGGCACATGAACATTGGTGATCAAAACATCTTCACAATGGTCTAAGTGGTTTCAAGTTGATCAATCAATGGGAGAAAATGTTGTGAGTCCTTTATAGACCCAACTAGGTTTAATTAGTGCTATGTGTGATGCATCTTGGCCATCTTATTGAACTTTGCATTTCACAAATGGTGAGCTACATGTTATATTTGCAAATAGGTGGTGCAAGCCCATAAAATGGCATGTGATACATCATTGCTGTTAAAGGTAGGTTTGTTTTGATGGTCAAATGTAGAGCATCACCAACCTTTCCACATCATTTCAAGGTCCATTGTTCATTGAACCTTTTCTTTGTTGTTTTTCTTCCAATCGAACTCATTTTTCGACCTGTTGATGGTTTTTTTTAGCTTTTCTTACACACTTGGATGCTAATAACTACTTTTTTCAAACATTTCGATCTCAAATTGCTACCTCCTTTCTCACCAATTTTTGCTCAAATGCAACCAAGTAATGTTCATTCATGATCATTATACTTCTACTATAGTCAATCAAAGGTTTTTCATTTGACATTTTATCGTGGGATTTGTTGGGAACTTCAAGCAATGACAAGAAGTGATGCAAGCCAAGAGTAATATCAACCAACACTACATGTGATTCACCCTTGTTTAACACCCCTTCCTACAAAATTTGAACCCCAATCTATAAGTTACTATTGACCTTATTTAATTCATGTTGTTGGACCCGACAGTGATTGATTCAATATGCGCATTTTTGGACCCAAAGTTTGTCAACTAATCAAGTACCCAATTCGACTAAACTTTATTGTTGTCCATTTATGTATCATCAATCTCTCATTGACCATCAATGTCAACATAGTAATGGAAAACATCTCCTTATAATGTGTTAGTGTTCTCATTTATAACCTCTTCAACTTACAAATCCATTGTTTGGGTTTTAGGTTCATATCCACAAACGCTCAAATGGTTACATCTTGCTTGCCATTACATCTAGATTCAAGGGCCAAATCCCAATGGTTAAAAAACCTTTACATATGTTGGTTGTTGTTAGTGCCTTCTTAAATGCTAGAGACACCCATTGTGCCAAATCCTCCTTGCTAACACCCATCCCCTTGTTAGCTAATGTCCAAACATCTATATATGATGTAAAAACAATTTTGAAAGGTTTGAAACAAATCTAGCCCCACACTCATTGTTTTGTGCATAACATTTATAGCAACATACAAATTATGGCCATTCAAAATGAGCAAATGATGATTGGTTGGCCTTAGATTACCTCCATAATTTTGAATAGAAGTAATGAAATCAAGTATCCACTTATTAAACAATATGGCTATCATCCAAGCTTTAGGCTACATTACCATTGTTGTGCCTAATTCACATTTAACAATGAAATTTCATCTAAAGCGCTTACCTCTGAAAATGTATAAATTTGATAACACTACATTTGATGCATTGATGCATGATAACACTAATAACCATTTGCGTTCATCAAGTGTGATTAAATGCATTATTCATGAATTACTTCATGCTAAAACCAAGGCACTTCCATTTTGACCAACTTGGGCATTGGATTCATCACAGTTTCAAATTTGTGATGGTGAGTACCTATGTGTTTCATAAGCTTTAGATAAGATTTAACAAAAAAATTCTACATTGGTTGGGCACAAACCTCTTGCATGTCCTATATCCAAACCTTGAGTGACTCACAACACTAGGTCAAGATTTCACTTATTAAACCATCATAACCACCCCCACCCAAGTATGCCATTCTTGAAAATAATCGTTATTTCCTGGGTAATCTTTGCAACTTTCAATTTTAGTTGTCTCTCGATGTCATTGGATGCCCAATCAATTGCATTTTTTCACATACTCCATTAATGTAGTTTTTTTTCTTTCTGCGACACACTTGTTTTCCCTCTTTTTCTTGATTATGTTTAATCCCATACACACAGTTGTGAAGTAATGTGGTTGGCACACCCCACTTATGAACAACAATATGTAAGTTGCTACCTACTTCAATGCTTTCCATCACCAACTTCAGGGAAGCGTTGTCCCAATTCCCATTTTTCCTCATGTTTTTCTTTTGTTGCAAATGCGATTGCATGGTGGGATTACCATTACTTCCATAAAAAATGTTTGTGCATCCCTCAACCTTAGGTGACAAACTGTGAGAAGTAGGATCCATTAATTTCCTATGTGACAAATTGTGAGAAGCAAGATTCTTTAGCATCCTTCGTGTCGAATTTTGAAATGCAATGTCAATTGACGTTTTATGCATCAATGGCGGATTTTGAGATGTTACATCACCATTGTTTCTAGTTGCACATTCTAGAGCATTTGAAGCCCTATGTGGCAAATTTTGAACAAATAAATCGATGGTTGGTCAATGTTGCAAAATCAATCTACAATGTGTCAACTTCGTGTGTGCATTTTCATCAATGTTACAAATAGGTGCTACATTCTCATCACCAACTACAAAATAACATGGTGTTGCGAGAAGGCTATTTAAAGGATGAAAGTAGTTTAAAATTGATCTGGGATTTAAGCTGGGTGAAACATTTGAAATGCACATTAGTGGTAGTTGGATGAGGTCATTTGCAAAAGGAATAAATACCTCACCTTATGCATCTTGCTAATTAGTTTTATAATCCAATTCATGGCAATTAGATTTGTTGCTTCACGATTCATCTTCATCATGTGTGATGTTTGCATCTTCATTGTTATCTTGTTGTGTAATAGGCAACAAGTTACACATTTAACTTCTTGCACTATTTTATTCATCTTCTCAAATTTTCGTGCACAATTCAAAGTGATGTAGTATGCATTTAAAATGGATGAAGGTTAATTTTTGTTGGGTGCATACACAAATGGGTGGACCTATTTGGGTGTCATGTAAGCCAATTTTGCTTTGTGGTTGCCATTATAATGTCCATGTTGCATTATAAGTCTTAAAATTTATTAAAATAGACTTAGTTTTAAAATTTTAACTTGAATATCTGCATGATGCACAAAATTATTTTACAAATTTTTAAAAATCATAAAAGCCATGTGAACTTTGAACTCAAAACTTATGGATTACACCTTTGACTACCATTTCTATGTGGACTATACTATGATCCATTGACTAATGGGGTGTGTGTTAGGGACTTGGAATTAATAAGAAATCATACCAAAGAAGTGTAGGAACAAAATAAATAATGAATTGAATTTTAAAATTATATTTATGGACTTTTGAATGGGCTAATCAAGAGCATTTTCTCATAAGTCCATATCATATTGAAGGAAAAAATATTTTATGATTTTTTTGCTTAGATTCATAAAGAAATAAAAACTCTAGATGTGCCATTAATGACATGGAAAAAATATGGAAGAAATATATGTAAACTAATGTAAATTAGTTGTAATTTCAAATTTTGACCATGATTTTGAATAAATAGGGACTTTGGTTCTGTGGCAAATTAATCCACCCATTTGTGCACAATCCTCATTGTGTCAACCATTTGTGAAAACAATGTGAGTAATATATGATCAAATTATTCACAGAATTGTGAATGAAATGTTCAGTCGGCAATTTTTGGATGGCGAACAACAAGGCATAAATTAATGTTAATTGTGTGCAAGTTAATCGCATGAAAATTGTTGAATTCATTGGGGCCATGCATTAAGCAGCCATCAATTTTCTCTTTGGTTGCATGTTGTAAACATCACGTTGTGTGTGAAAATGCTTTGATTTATTTTGTTGTGGATGTGAATTCATCAATAATGGTACCTTGCTTATGTGTAAGCATGATTGTGACTAATAAATTCTAGATGTGATTTAATCAATAAATTAATCCTTGATTATATGACCAAATGATTAAGGTTAACTAGCTTTGGATGTGATTTAATTAGTGCTTAAACCCAAATTATATGTAAACATGGTTAGGGCTATTCATTTTTATGATAAGCTTAAGACAACACCATTTAAAGATTAGTTCTACACATATTTGGGGTCAAATATAAGTGTCTAAATTAAGGTAGTGTCCATTTAAGGTTCAATTACCCTACAAACTTTAGTCAATTCCAATAATGATCCAAATATATATTGAAAGTCTCCTTTCCAATATGCTTTACACATATGAGGGTTGTTTGGATTGGGAATGTATGTTTAACATAATATGTTGTATATTAATTTGCAACATAATCACATGAACTTAAAATATGTTCAATTTGACTAAGGTAATGATGAATGACCTCAAGTTATGGACTTAAACTTTCTTTCATGTTTGTCTATTTCATTTTTGATTGCATGTTTATTTATTGCACCTAAAATTCCTAGGAGCTTCTTTAAATTAGAAGAAAAAAGTAGGACCACACATGTTAACAACACTCCATTAGTATTGACCCTTATAGGTTCCTTTTTAAAACTCATTTCTTTTCCTTTACCAATCAATTTGTGTCATTACCATTGTTTTCAAATTGATGTGCTAATTTTGAAGTTAAGATCCCAATTTTTTATTCATAAGGTTCCATTCCTTGCCATATGTAATGGTCAAAACATCAATACTTAACTAGTGGGTGAAGGTGATCACATTAAAAACATCAATTTTCACATTTGCACAATCATTAATGTCAACCAACTTGCTTTTTCAGTAGGGTCATATGAAACAATTATAAATAATTCAATGTTTTTTTATCCAATGTATCATTTGAAGCAATTAGTTTTATTTTCAAGATTTTGTGGGTCTAAATATTTGATAAAAGAACAAAAAAAAAAGGAGAGGAGAGACTAATGTGAGGTGTAACCTTCGAATTAAGTTATTGTAATAAAAATGTTTGCACTTAATGTAAATTAGGATACTTGTTTAACATGAATTACATGAAAGTTTGTTGGATTCAAGTGTGTGAAATGAGTATGATATTCTTCTCTTTTTTGTGAAACATTCAAAAAAATACTTAAAGAAGAAAGAAATGATCATTTCAAAAAACAAGAACCTAAATTAAAACTATTCCAAAAATTCAAAGTGAAAGATTTTTTAATGTCTTTGCCTTGCATTGGTTTGCTTGTGTATGAATTGTTGTGTGTTTCAAGTGTCATAAGGTTGATCTTCCTCATGACATGATGCACATGTTGTAGGTGAATCATAAAAAATCAATATTTTCAACCTATAACCAATTGTTTTTAACCCCTTAAAGGTTTTTCCATAAATCATTTAGTGAAAATCAAATGGGGAAAATGGATTAACAAAATAAACTCAATATTCTTTAGGGACATTCACACTAATAAGGACGGTCTAGCAAGAAAAGGACAACAAATCACTATTTTTGATTTTTTTACATTTATAATTTCATGATTATAATGGATTGGTGTATGACTATAAGTATAATGATGTCATGTTAATTCAATTAAAAAATCAAAAAATGGATTGGATACAATATAAATGTACTTTTGAGTCCTTTGAAATAATTTGAATCCTTCTTTTAATTACATTTGCATTTAAAAGGAATCAAAAGCAATGTATTAAATAATGTAATTGATTTCAATTTTCTTTTATGGATAAATAATGCATACATTTATGTTTGGAATTGTTCATGTAATGCACTTGAATAATATATGATACAAGAATTTTGACCTTGGCTACAAAATCCATTCCAAAAGGGCTTCAAGGAAAATGATTCTGTTTTTTTGCCATTTGGTTTTTTTTTGTATTTTTTAAGCTTAGATTTGGTGGCCCTAGGTGTTGGCAACATGCATAGGAAATAATTATGCAAGAAAACATGCCAAGATATTTACAAAAAAATATGTATTAATTTTTCGCATTTCTGATTTTTTACCAAAATATTGATGCATAATTACATACACATCTAAAAAATCACCATCACCATGAAAATTAGCATAATTTGAATTATCCAATATTTTGCACTTAAATTTATTCCATGTAAACTTAGTATTTGGAAGATAAAAGTCCTTGGGTCTTGTGTCCAAAAAGTAGTACGCCAATCATGAATGTCCCCCTCCAACTTCAAATAGAGACAAGGACTCAAATTTTCATGTGTATTACTAATCTACGTTTATAAGGATTGGGAAGATACCCCCTTGGGATTTGACCTTCAACAATTGAATAAGATTAATAAGTCAACTATTGAACCTATTTAAGTACCATGTTACTTAAACGAAGTAAGACCCACATAAAAAGGGCCACCATGGTTAAACAAATGAAATAAGGCATGTAAGACTAATCCCTTACAATGTAGTTCCTCTTAAAGGAAATTGAACTAGAAATTGTTTTAAGATGACAACTTTTTGTAATTCTTTCAAGCAATTGAAGAATGGTTGGATATAGATGTGTAGGGTGCTAAAAATGCACCTAACATTCAAATTTAGGCATTATAGTATGATATTTTATATCATACCTACAATTGATGTTTAGCAAAAAAATTGATATTTGTTGAAATTTTAACTCCTAACTAGTAAATTGTTTTTATTGTTCCAACCATTAGGTTATTATTACAAATACACAACACAAGGTGTACTTTGCATATTTAATTTTCAATTGTTGAAATTTTGAAAAATCAAAATTGAAATTATTGAACCTCGTTATCTAAAATAAATAAATATTTGGTGAAGAAATGATGAATGTCAATTGTAGGTTATATAGTAATTAGTGAGCTAAGTTAATAATTATTTGAAATGCCAACATGTTTTATTAACTTTTTGCACCATTCATGATTTCATTATTTATATGTATATGAATATTGTTATTTGTTTGAATGGTATTATTTTGCAAATGATATCTTTGATTAATAGCACAAATAATCAAAAGAAAATAAAAATCAATGTTTTGGAATATGCTTGTTGAAAGTTATTTGAAAGAATAATTATAAATTATTCAAATCTTATAACTATTCAAACTCATGTACCAATCATTTTAAGATCAAAACATTGTCGATCTCATTTTTTTTCATCATAAGACATTTATTGCCATTCTTTGGCTCTAAGTGATAATGTTTTCAAAATAAAAGCTAGCCATTTAAAAGTTTTAAATCCATTTTTTATTTAGGTGAATGAAGTTGAACTTTGAATGTAATTGTTTCCAACCATAATTTTGAAATTTTAGTTATAGAAAAAGCATTCTTTTGCAAATGTCAAGACATGAATACTTTGCATATCATATGATTGCTATCACTAGTTTTATGAAAAATTAATATAGTGTAAAAGCTAATGGGTAATCTTTTAATATTGAGTAGAAAACTAGTTTTAGTAACAATTTTTATTACTACTAACTAGGAGACATAACAAGTTTAAAAGGAATTTTGGGTTCAAAGTTCAAACTTGATTCTATGCATTGAAAAAACATTTGAAGGACATTCTCAAAATTAAGAATGATGATGACAAGAACATCCACTTTCAATTGGTTTTATTCTTTAACAATGTTGGTTCTTGGTCACATAATTTGTATTTAAACAATCAACACTTCTTTTATCATTGTTGCAATGGATTCAAAAGATAAACAATATTTAACATGCCTTCAATTATTTATGTACTTCCAACTTCCATCATGACATCCTCTAACATTTGATACCTAACCAAATCAAATAATAACTTTTCCATGTAACATGTATTTGTCAATTAAGTAAGACATTTATTATTTTATTTTGGTGTTAAAGGAGGCCCCTTATATTGTGCAAATTGTTCATCAAAATACACTTAAGCACCCTAGATTAACATGTGCAATGACAATGTTCATTTGATATTCTATTAGTGTTTAGCACATGTGTTTAACCTTCAATGTTAGGTTCTCCCCCATCCCTACCATAAACCTTAAAAATTGAACCATAAAAAATAATTAACTAATATTTGACACCCACCACCTACACCCATCATTACAATCGGCCATTAAAAAATAGTCATTTCTTGCTACTAGCCTTATTGGAAGGCCTTGCTAACATGTGGATTTTTACTAGCCCCAAGCAACTTCATCATGTTTAATTGCAAATCCTCATCCAAAAAGTATTGTGCAAGGCATTTTATCATTTTTGTTGGGCATGTTCTTAGGTTTTGAGCTTTATAAGGTGCCACTTCAAAAACTTAAGGTGCTACTTTTCTCCTTTTTGAGCAAACAATAATTGAACATAATTGGTTTGTTATAATTATCATTTCATGAATTTTTCCATATGTTGCAAATAGCTAATTTGCCTTAGGATTCTTAAGGAAAATTTAAACATGTTTAATTTCTTTTTTAAATACATTTTTTCAAAATATTCTAAGAATAACAAATTAAACAAGCAAATCCAAAAATGAGAAGTGTCGCTCCTATTAGTGTGGACACACCCCTTGTGTTTTACATTTAGTAAGGCCCATGGATGAAAACATTCCCAAAACACAAAGGTGGGTTTGGCTATCCATTTGTTTAATTTTTTAAAATTTCAAGTTCATGCCTTTGACTTAATGCTTTAATTTACACCAAGTGTTTAACATGTGAAAGTTTATGTTGTCTTATTATTCTTGCCATCATAATCTCTTTTCCAAAATTAAAAAGACTTTACAACATTAAAAACATTAGAAGATTGGATGAAAACACACTTGGCAATGTGGGAAAGCAACTTGGACAAAATAAAAGTTCAAAAATTATAGTGCATACATCAATATTATAGAACATGTAATAAAATTATTCCAAAATGTGGAGCGTTCAATTATGGGTTTCACTTTTGATCTTTGGTTCTTATTCTTTTGACTTCCAAAAATATATTGTCATTTAGTATTATTTCCAAATTAATTCAATAACTAAAATGAAAAAATCCAAATCTATTTTTTTGTAATTTGGTATTTTGTTTCATGTATGTGTTTCAAAAATATGTTCTAATAAGAAGAATATATAAAAAATATTTTTGACGTGGTGCCCTAAAATACAATTATATTTATATTCTAAGATAATCAAAGTGTACTTCATTAAGTATTTTGTGTTGAAGGGTCCCCAAACACCTTCAATTGGATTCACCACCCATTTTCTAAATTATTTTTTGTTTACTTTTGAAATTTACTTGTTTTTGAACCTTTTGGAAGTTGAATTTGTTAAGTGTAACATAGGAAATGAAAGGTTTTCTATTGCAAGTATGTCCACTCATTTTGATGTTTTATTTTATATGCATTCAATACAAGATGCAAATGGATATTGGGCTTTTTTGGTCTGTTTTACCATACTTGCATCGTTTAATTTACCTTATTGTGTTCTCACTTAATTAATCAATGGATCAATGTGAACTCTCACCTTTTTACAAAATGTTGTTGTGTGTTTTCCCATTTGATCAAGTATTTACATCCATTGTTGTCATAATTATCAACCAAATAATATTAACTTTCACAAAAGCATAACACATAACACTAAACATCATTCATTTGCAAGGCAAAAAACACAAGCATCAATACAATCCAACAAATATCATGCCAACAACATATTCATTCACAAACATGATACGGAGTTTCAAAACATTAAAAATGAAACTCCAAAACGTGCAATGGAGTAATTCAAAACATTTGGAAATGTGAAGCTCCTTTCACATCTAAATTTGAGGTTCCAAGTGTAAAAAATGGAGTCTAGTTAAATCTTATTTGGTTTAACTTAATATTAACGTAAATTCAATCAAGCAAGTTGACAAAACTTTTAATATATACTTCCCCACCTAAATACCATCTAATCATATAATTATAATTGTATGAAATAACCATGTCTTATTGAAAAAGGAAAATGGTACCAAACACTGTTGGGTGGGTGTCATTTACATCTATAAGCCTTTGTTTCCAAATATATGGTTTGTAACCTTGAAAATCCATAACTATTTTTGACTTATATGATTTAACAAATTCATTGATATCAAAAAAACTCCATACATAAAATATTTAAAGTTGCCTAAAAAAATATCCCTAGCTTGACAACCTTAGGTGTCTAAGCCTTGGGTAATTTCTAAAGGAAACCGTTATTTTTGGATATAGAACTTTTGTGCATCATTGCACAATATTACATAGTTACTAGTTTGAACCTCGTGCTTAATGCACATGTGTGTGTGTATTTGACGGTACATATTACAAAATTATAATTACAAACTACATTTCCAAAACCTCTTTATATACGACATAAATCCCTGTGCTATCAACATGATTCAACCACCTACGCATGACAAGCCCTCCAGGCAGAGTTAGTCATTTTCTGAGCTTGAAGTCATTGTTGAGAAAGAACATAAGAAACTGTTGGCAGGCAAGGTCTTGATTAAAAGGAGAAAGGAAGAATAGGAAAGGCAAATGTTTGAAATGGTGGGTGGAAAGTCAATCCCTTGTCATCTTATGTGGTTCCGGTGCTTTTTGTTTAGGTGATGCAAGTTTCCAGCACATCTCTATCCTTCAACATGCCTTACAGGTGAGTTGATTGCATTTCGTGGATGTAAGAAAAAGAAGAGGAATCAAAGAAATTGAAGCAACAATGTCTGATAGAAGAGGTTGAGGCCAAGAGGCTTGCAAATGAGTCAATAAGGCGAGAGGAAGCAAGGATTCGAAAGGAGATTGAAGAAAAGGAGCTTGAGGAAGCAAGAGCTCTCTTTGCAGAAGCTAAGAAGCGGAAAGGCAAAAAGGGCAAGAAGGCCACAGGAGATGGGGTGAGTTCCTTTTGTAGTTGGTTCATTTTTTGATGGATGCTTATGATTATAGCGCTTTGGCATGTGTGCCATCTCTTCCTATTACTTTCTTCGTCGCACCGCATCTGTATTCCACTCTTTCTCCGCCTCGTCGAAGTAAATAGACCATGACGGGACGGATGGATGATGGGAAAGATGGATGAAATGATGCTTCACAACATCCTTTACTATATGTAATTGAAAACCCACCTTTTTGCATGCCCTTCACATTTCGGCAACATTACAAATTTACTATGCTTCATAGGTTTCTACAAATTTTATACAAAATTACCTTTCATAGGTTCATACAAAAATCGCATGAATTCCGTATTATGAATAATATTTGTACATATTTAATATCTTAAATATTCAAATAGATGAGACATTGTTTTTGAATGACATATGTGAATGTTCATGTTTAATAAGACACAAAAATTACATAACTTTATGCAAAATTGCATCATGATAATTGGATGAATTTAGTTAAAATGTAAATTGTATGTATTTCACATCATAACATCATAAGTACAAAAAATCATTTATATAGAGATAAAATATATATTTTTCATGCCATTTTTACATTTTGAAGCCCATAGATTTTGCATAGACATTGTTTTACAATTTTCCAACAAATTTTATTGTAATTTTGTGAGATTAGAAGCTTATGATGAAGTGGCAAGTTCTAAGAACAATACTCTTTAAAGCTTAATGAATCAATACATGAACTTAGAATTATGAAAACATGTGCCATGAACAAAAGTTTGGTAACAACGTTAAAAAACTTGATGATGACAAGATAATGCAATTTTGTAATCTTCTTCGAGACAAAAGAAGGTGAAGATGGAGCTTGATGGTTACAAACTTAAGATGTGCATTTCAAATGTAATGTTTAGTGATGTTAACATCCTTGCTATTGATAATTGATCATGATAAATGCCATGGAAAATTTGACCAATTGGCATTAAAAGTTTTACCTTACCATGCCATAGAAAACATTTCACCCTTGATAGATGCCATGGTCAAATCTTCAAGTAGGTCCATTGGTAAAGATCCCCAACATAAATTAACATTAAATTGTCCTAGGTGGACTATATAACATTTTTACAAAAATATTATTACAAGTGATGACCTAGGAAATGCCTAGGTTTAGATGTGGTTAATTATTTTTATTTCAAAAAATGGCAATTTGTTTTTCAAATTCACAAAACTTTTGTTTTTTTTCATTTTTTTTGGGAAGTTGTGAAAATTTGTAAAAGAAAGACTATACAAGGTGAAAGATTATAATACCTTGGTAGTTCTAAAAAAATTACATTAATTTTGAAAACACTGAAAATTTGAAAAAAAATTATTTTAAAATATTTTAAAATGTTTAATTTTTTGACATGAAAATTTCAAACAAAACAATTATTTGACATTGAAATGTTGAACTTGCCATGGTATTATAATATTTAAATTCAATTATTTGGGCCAACCATCATAACCCACCAATCAAAAGTGAATATTTTATTGTGAGGTGCCTTTTACAAGCATTAAATCTTAAGCAAATTTACTAGCGCAAACACACTTATTGACCAAACCCACATATAAAAATTATTCATCCAAAACATCTTGTATTGATGGGAGATTGGTTGTTGGGGGTGCACAAAGTTGGGGTTGCACAAAGTTGGGGTTTATGGGTGTGAGGCTAGGGTGTAAGGTGGAGCGTGGGGTGTGGAGCTTGTCATGCAACCCAAAATTTTTCAAGGTTTGGGGCACATTTATTTGTAGGAACTTGATGTGACCACACATTTATGATAGACACATTGATGGGGGGGCATAACATGTTGTGAATGTGACTCTTATGTGACACCTCATATGTGATACCTCATATGTGACATCTCATGTGACACTAATGTGATGTTGAGGTGGCACCTATGTGGTGTTGACATGGAACTCAGGAATGCATTGGGAACACGTGTTCCCAATTGAGAACCCCTATCCCGTAAAAAAATACAATGTTTTTAAAATGATCCCATTTAGTTTTTTTGAAATGACGTAGGTTTTGAGAAAAAAAGGTTCAACTTTATCCTAGTTTTTTTTTCCAAAACATATGTCATTTCAGCAAAATTATGATTTAAAATTTTTTAATTTTATTTTTCAGTTTTCTTTCCCTCCCCCCCCCCAAAACTTCTTCCTTTATGTTTAAAAAAACGTACAATGACATAAGTTTTCTTTAAAATGACATAAGCTTTTTTAAAAAGAAAAAAGGTTCATATTTTTTCACTTGCTTCTTTCCAAAACTTTCATTTCAAAAAAACCATCTGTCCATGTAGGTGACGTAAGTTTTAAAAAAAGGAAAAACCACAGTTTTTTTTGCAAAAATTATGTCATAAAAAAAGAACCTTTATGTTTACTGAAATGACGTAGGTTTCAGAAAAATGAAACGAGTTTATTTTTTTTGCTAAAACTTATATGGTTTCAAAAAACAACAATTCAGTTTAAAAAAAAAAAACTTATGTCATTTCAAAAAACATCTTTGTTGGCATAGACTTTTTTGAAATGGTATATGTTTTGGAAATAAAGGTTCAATGTTTTTAAAATGTACCTCAACATGGGAACGTACGTTCTCTTTACAGGCCAAGGGTTACCAACTACCTATAAAGCTTGTTTCCATGTGGGATGTGCATTTTCTTTACAGGCCAAGGGTTACCAACTATAAAGCTTGTTTCCATGTGTGATGTGAGGAAGATGCCAAAACATGTGAATATGTGTTTCTCTTTGGGAACGTGAGTTCCCAAGTGTTCTAAGGTGCCACATGAAACACCACATTCAATGCCATGTTGGTGCCACATCAACGAGACATTATTGTCCTTGGCAATGTGGGCGTCATAAATGTGTGAGCACATGGTGTTCCTCTGAAAAAAACACAATGTGTTCCAAAACTTGCAATTCTTAAAAAAAATGCACAAATTTTTTTGCACCCCAAACGTGGACCCTGCAATCCTAACGCTGGTTCACCTAAGGTCTTGAAGACGACCCAAGTGAATGTGTAATCCGTGCCTGAAGGTTTAGGTATAGTCTCCCACCTATTTGCAATCCCAATTTTAGTCTGCAAGTCACCTAGGCAACAAGATAAGGGCGGAATGACAGACCAATGGAGGAGAAGACTGTTGGAAAGCAATCTACAAAAGGGCAAGATAGCTAAACAAAAAAGAGTACCTGTCCTTCGCGTAAGAGAAGGGCATGCCCACTGCCCGTGCACCTTGATTGTTTTTGGTTCCCAATACCCAATGCAATGTGACTATGAAAGAGCGAATGCAGCAAAACAGATTACCATAGTACCATCGTAAGTTCAACATTTCAATGTTCAATTCATTATTTAATTTTGAAGATTCCATTTTGGAAATAGGAAATTTGAAAATAGTTGAAAAATTCTCTATTAAATCCCTTCACAAAATTTTAGTTAAAAAATTTTTTGGGTGGAAAATTTCGACATTTTTGAAATTAATAGAATTAGTGTCAAACTTGCCATGGTACTACGTAAGTAACTACAGTCCTTAGATAAGGCATTCCTTAAATCTTTCTAGGCCTTTGGATTTCAGATAGCCCATCATGAACAAAAGTCAAGAGATGTACTCTAATTGACAAAAAAAGTAATAATTATTATTGAGAATTCCTTGAATTTATTCATATTCCATCATAAGTGTGATATTTTTTATGAGTTTAATTCAGCAGATTTTTTTTCCTCCCAATTTCCTCATGGGTGGCGAACATCCACAGGCAGATTTCGACTTAACTGGTGACATTATTTCATTATTTAAAAAAGTTTTCTGTGGCTTTTAGGTCAATTTGTTTTTTCCAAAAAGAGAATTTGTGACAAAATATTTCATTTTCAGAAAACTATGTTGCCTTTAGACGATTTTTCTCCTTCGTGTACGTTACTGCTCCCCCGGTTGGTTGCATGCACATTTAAAAATATGCTATGTGTACGATGACGACTAATAAATTAATGATAATAAATCCTTTCACCAAGCACAAACAAAAAGCTTTAGAAGAAAGTTAGGTTTTTATTCTTATGGGCAATTCTTTTCCATGGGTTTGACCAAAAAATTTGGCTCCAAAAAGAATGCAGCGTATTGGGCTCTGGCCCGGGCGCTGTTTGGCCCACTTAATGACGCTAAATTGTAAGTAAGTAAGTAAGCGTAAATGGCAACATCATTCTTTGGTCCTACTATTAAGCCAAGGGGCCCAATTTTGAGCATTCGACCAATAGGAAAGCTCTGTTTCGAGTTGGGGGCCAATTGTTGGGCCCTAGTATAAAGTGGATCTTACTTAATGTCCAAAAGGTTTGGGGGGGTCACTGCTAATCTTGGATATCACAACCTTGAGGCACAAATTATCCACGATAAAATACCATTCATTCCCAATGAACCATCATCTTACTTTGTGATAGTTTTGTGGTGGGTTCCCTCCCCTGTATGTACGTATGGTACCTAAGTATGTGGGGGCCACAATGAAAACAAAAACCAAGAGCACATCTGCTGCTGGTGCTAGTGGTGAAGTGACAAAGTCTGTTGCTGAGAAAGGGGCAAAGCATGTCTGCTAAACTGGTGGCAAAATCGGTCTGAAAACATATCAAACACGCTCTTGGAATGCATGTCTGCTTAGCTCCAGGCAAACCTTCTTACTGTCTCCAAATCTCCTGGTCACCTCGATCGCCTCCCAAGTCTCAGTAATCGTTCTTCCCAGGTACTTACTCACCCTTGCATTCCTTCACCATTTTCATGATGCAATTTTCAAATGAGAGAGAGAGAGAGAGAGAGAGAGAGAGAGAGTCTGTCTTAGAGTTGTGATGAACGAACCCATTTGCAAGGCAAAGGGTCTGTCTTTCTAAGGCATTTTGTTTGTGCCCGGTGAAAGGATTTCTTCACTTATGGGGGGCGAAATTTTAGGATAGTTTTGTGATTCTTTGTACAGGCGATATCATCGTCGTTCTTGTCGTGTTTCGTTGTGATTTTGCTGGAGTGGACACGATCTGTTGGGTTACCTTAATCAAACATGTTATTCAATATGATTCTCATCAGTTCCCATGATTCTGTGGTGCCCGCAATCTTTCTACATTTGGTGCCGAAAAATTGCCGAAGAACTAGGAGAGAGAGAGAGAGAGAGAGAGAGAGAGAGAGAGAGAGAGAGAGAGGATTTATTACTTTTTCTCTCTTGGTTTGGATGGTTTAGGATCTGGCTGCCACGCTTCTTCAGAAAATGAAATCGGGGAGATCTGGGTGTTGTAGAATAGGGATCTGTGGGCTATAAACATTTCTGCGTTGAGTGTTCTTCTGTTTTGGGAATAGGTGGCCGAAAGCTCAGAGCTTCCCTGGGAGGGGTGCTAGTAAGTGTGCCGAATCTGCGATTTTGTCACAATCTTCACCTGCTCCTGAAAAAGTTTTGGTATCAAGTTCGGAACATCATCATCATCCAGTTACAGGTAATGGGTCTTCTTTTCTTCACTTTGACCCAAGTTCTCAGTTTTTCTGAAGCTTCGCAGTGTAGTAGAAAATTTGAAAAACCCCTAGATATTTTGTTGTGGAAAAAAACTTCATAAACTTTTGCTCCTTTACACTAATCTGTTCCACACTTGCTAAGGCCATTTTTTAAGGTTTCTGTGGCAATATCTGCTCTCTTGTTTGGTGAATCCTAGAGTCTCTTTGGCACTTATCAACTATCTCTTCTTCCAAAGGTAGATTTGGAAGCTCATTTTTCTTTTCCACATAGTTAGATACCTTTTTCATAGGCTCTGAACAACCGTTGGTGTATTTCACAAATGCTGCATAGATTCTCTAAAAATTGCCAATGAATTTGATTTATCAGTGTTCCCTCATCATTGTGAAGGGTGCTTCAATTTTTGATATACTGGATTGGACAGCATTTGTTGTATTGGAATCATGGCTTGTGATGTACCTATAACCTCCTGTTGTTTCTGCTGTACCAGGAAATTTGTAGCAAAAATAGCTTGGTAATAAGCAAGGCAGAAAACCTGGAAACATGTCAAAATTGAAATAAGACTGAAATTTGCATCTTGGTGAATGGGGTCTCACCTTGGAGCAAGGGCAGTTGGTGGACTTATCCAATAGCTGGAATTGCTACACCAATCATGGGTCAAGTGTCGAAAGCAACTCAGCAGAAAGCAGGGGAGCTTCCAGACAAGAATCTCTATGTGGCCATTTGTGCCCAAGAAACTACTGTAGTTTCAGAGACCGGTGAGTTGTTTGTTCCTGACTGTCTTTGAGTTTGCCACAAACCAATGAATTGATGCTGTGTCTTTCAGACAACCTTGAGTGACTGTTTTTTCATTGGTATTGTACTTACTAATTGCATGTTGGATGGGGTCAATTTCTCATTCCTTTAACATAGGAAATGTAGATGACTAATCTGACCAGAAGCAAGCATGGAGGCTCCAATGCTTTGGATCAATGGTTGACCTAGTGAGCTGCATCATTGCTGGATTTCGTACAATTGTCATTATTGATGATGTTGTGAAAGTAAAATTATGTTCTTTTCTGCCATCAAAGAAGAAAAATGCTGATTCCAATTGTTTATCCTGATAGTGAATATTTTCTGCAGAGCTTCCTCTGACAAACCCAACTCAATGCCTCAATGATGGTGAGAAACAACCTCTTGATGAAGATGGTAGCAGTTTGAGGGTGACTCAGAGTGATAGGAAAATTGGAAGGGATGATGCACAGAAGTTGGAGAAGAAAGGATGTCAGCTATTTGGAGTTGAAATGTCACCAGACACAGTAGCAATTGCAATGGTGTACTTTGTGCAGGGCATTCTAAGCCTTCCACTCCTAGCTCTGGATTTTTTCCTGAAAGATAGCCTCCATCTTGACCCTGCAGAGGTGAGCTGCAAACTACTGGGTCTCATCATTTTAGTTATTTTTGTTCCTTTTTTGCTTCTTTTCTTTAATCAGTGTTCACATACTTACAATGTTTGGTTTTTCCAAGCTTGCAAATGACCCAAGTTGTGATGCATTGATTATTGATGATGGTATGTTGAGGACCCAAACCCTAAAAAACCCTTACATTGCAGGCGGCTCTTTTGTCAAGATTCTCAGATCTTCCCTGGCTTATTAAACCCATTTATGGTTTCATAAGGTAAAGCATTTACAGCTCAACTCTTTTGCCATCATCCATGGGTGATATCATCCTTGTTTTCATGTTGCTGCATTGAAATAGAATGAACTTTGCAGGAAGTCTTAGGTGAGAATTTACAGCTGTTGATTTGGATGCTGCATGACTTATGGATAAATTTAGAAAGTGTTCCATTTGGATGCTGAATTGGCACCACTTGGATTAAGAATAATGGTTTAGGCAGTCAGGGATGTATTCATAGTACTATAAGTTGAAAGGACAACCTCTCATGATATTAAGAATAGGAGATTGAAAAGGGAGGGGAATTGGTGAATGCAGTGATGGATTGCCATTGTTTGGGTATCGAAGGCGGTCATATTTGGTGCTCTGTGGCTTGGTTGGGGCATTTTCATGGGGGACACTGGCCACAGTAGTGAACAATAAGTATGCTGCCATCGCCACGATTTTCCTCAGCTCTCTCTCTGTTGCCTTCTCAGATGTTGTAAGTGCAGATTAATGAACTACATTTGCAAGCTGCTGGGTCATTCGGTTTCATTCAGTTTCTGTGAGATTACATGTGACAAGTTTTACTTTTATTACCTACTAGGCTGTTGTCTTCCAATCAGTGGTTAGTTAGGGTACTCACTTTCACAATAATCACCTTCATATGCTGAGCTAACATTATGTCATACTCCAACTTCCAAATGGAGTGCACACTGGGTTTTGTATCTCAACTGCAAAACTTCTTGTTTCAAGAGAAAAATGGAGCACATGTTTACATTCTAGTTTTAGGCTTTCTCTTGAGCAATAGTTGGCATGCTGGTCATAGTGTTTCTTGAGCAGAGTCTGCTGATGGGCTTGTGCAGGTGGTAGATTCCATGGTGGTAGAGAGAGCACGTGGTGAGTCACAAGGAACATCTGGCTCCCTCCAGTCCTTATGTTGGGGATCTTCTGCAATTGGAGGCATTGTTAGTGCTTATTTCAGTGGCTACTTTGTAGAAAAGTTTGGTGTGAGGTAAGGTGACTTAACCTTCTGTGTGCTGAGAATCCTAATGGGCTCACAATGCATGAAAATATGGATGTTTACAGTGGTGGAATTTCTACATATGATGGATTGAACTGTTTGACAAAATAGAATACCTTTATTAATTGACAAATTATGTAGTAGATGAGGACAAATACTAACCTGAAGCAAATCCTATCTGCAGGTTTGTCTTTGGTGTAACAGCACTTTTACCTCTCATAACCTCAGTTGTGGCAGGCCTAGTCCACGAGAAACCCTTCCATATGAGTGGCAGGGTTGGCCTGCAGGATAGTGGATCGGCAGAGCCTGATGAGACTGGGGCCCCCATTGGGTTTTTGGAAACATCAAAAATTCAACTGGGTTATTTGTGGGAAACATTCAAGGAGCCTAACATTCATATGCCCACTCTCTTCATCCTTTTGTGGCAAGCAACTCCAACATCTGACAAAGCCATGTTCTTTTTCCTGTAAGTATCATGCCTTGAATTTACAAAGTGTAGTTATGTGTATTTCTCAGGGAAGAGCTGTCATAATTTTTGCTTGGAAAGATACATGAACTGTACAGAAGAAGCTCTACCCAATCTACCATTTTATATATTGGAATGTTCTGAATGGACATTCTTTTGGGGTGCCAGGACAAACAAGCTAGAGTTTCAGCCTGAGTTCTTGGGGCGTGTGCAACTTGTGGTAGCAGTTGCAACTCTTGCTGGTGTTGCAGTGTACAATAGCTTCTTGAAGCATGTCATCCTTAAGAAAATGTTCCTCTGGACCACCATATTAGGAACACTTTTGGGGCTCACACAGGTTAGTTCTGTTTGCAAAACTAGCAGGGTGGTAAGATTTTGCAAGAGATTGGATTTATTTGTCAAGGGATATTTGTGTACTACTAACACAGGACTTTCTTGTTCCAGTTATTGCTAGTTACAGGCATAAACAGAACCCTAGGAATCAGTGACAAGTGGTTTTCTGTGGGTGATTCTCTTGTCCTGTCCGTGCTTGCTCAGGTGTGTTTCCACAACTCCCATATTTCACTGAATCTTTGTGGACATGCAATTTTTATCTCAGGTTTGATGTTCAGGATAACTCTTTTGGAAGAGCTTTGGAACCTCACAGAAAATGTTTTCAAGTAGTGCATGTTTTGTTAGCTCTCTCCCATGCTGACTTCAATTCAATTGAGCTGAAGACTCAAATGGCAACAGCAGAAGAATTTGTCTCTCAATGTGGAGTTTTGTGTTTTATTCAGGTCTCTTTTATGCCCATACTAGTGCTGGCAGCAAGGCTTTGCCCACCAGGTGTAGAGGCGACACTTTTTGCAACCCTGATGTCCATCTGCAATGGGGGAAGCATGACAGGCGGGTTGCTCGGTGCAGGGCTCACAAAACTACTTGGGGTGACTGCTGGGAACTTTCATAACTTGGCACTTCTCTTGGTGATTTGCAATGTGTCATCACTACTGCCACTACCCTTCTTAGGTCTGCTCCCATCAGAAGCACAGCTAGAAGCTGCTGTTGAGAAGGCAGAGAAAACTCTTGGTAATAATCATGAACCAAGCATCCATGACACAAATTAACATTGTTTTTACCTCCTGCTGACTAGCTTAAGCTTGCTTTACATTGTCAGCCTGCTGTTTGTAGTATGAAATCATTGATAAATTTGTACAGAAAAAGCATGTCTTATTGTGATGTGGATTTGCTGTTTTGGGAGGGTGTGCAGACCAGAGGAGGAGGTGGGTAGCCTTAGAGGAAATGAATGCTGATGTCCCAAAGGCTTTGGACTCGGAACTCTTGGTTCAGAAAGGAATATGTAAGGTACCTTGACAGTAAATGTTACCTTTTATGGTTAGCTTCTTTGCATTTTGACAGTGTTTTCAACATTTTCTATCTCCACCTCTAGACCAATTTCAGTTATTGATTGTTTATGGTTTAGGGTTTATAGATTGTTGGGTAGAACTCAACAATCTTAAGTAAAATCATTCCTCCAAGTTATTTCTTGCATGTCCATTGATAAATTCCTGCTGTCCTTGTGGCATCTCATCTTTGATGCCTTCCCAGCTTGACTATACTGCATTAACATTGATATAGACAAGATTCTTATGAGGAAACCTAAGTTCCCTCCTGATGTTGATAATTTCCACATCAAAGCATGTGCAAGATATTCTGTTTGAGACAACTGACAACTTAGTTCAATGTGAACTAAGTGGGGAGCATTTACTCTCTCCTGGTCCTTTCCATAGTGAAAGTAAATTTTGTGGTTCCCTTCAAATGTTGCAGACCATAGAAAGTGTGATTATATATGAGGTGCTGTGGTTTAGTTGATGAAGGCTAGTTCATCAAAAGAGCAGTGCAGGCAATCTACATCAATTCATATTCAGCAGTTCAAGTTTCTGACCTGATACTTCAGATGATGCTCAGACCGGCCCTTGGGAATTTGGGTTCCAACTTGGCCTTCACATTGTGCTGGACCTATTTGTGAGAACTCACCTAGATGTCAAGGATGCCTACAGCAGCGGTGTATACAGTTTCATTAGGTTCAGTTGTTTTTCAACATTAATTCAATTTGTAACTATGCACCATCTTTTGCACACACTATTGAACATGACATTGACACTGTCTGCCCATTTCACTGGTTAGAATTAAAGAACATCTCAAAGTGCAGTTCATAGAGTTTTGTAGAGTTCTCACACAGCAGGTCCCAAACACTGCTTGACTGCAATGCACTTAGCTTCAGGGTAGTGGCTTCTCTTAGATGCCAGTATGCTTAATTTTTCCTCTTTCTGACTGTGACTTCCTTGCTAGGGAGCATATTCACTATCTCTGATTCTTCAACGGGATACATTGGCTCACAGAAGGTTTATAAAAATTGATTTTGCACCCCCCCCCCAGGGTTTCATAGTGTCTGTTCCCAGACAATTATTCATACCAGTTGATTTTCGAAGGCAGTTCTTACACCATGGGTATCAAAATTTCTGTTATTTCAAAAATTGATTTTTAAAATTTTAATTGATAAAAAAAATGAGAATCAAATGGATTTTGCAAACGTTTTATATGTCCAAAAGTTCATCCTGTCCAAAAGAACTTTCAAAAGTCCTCTCTAACTCCCTTCAAAATTTAAATATTTTCCAATCAGCCACCACATTGGAAGGTGGTTTACAATTAATTTAGGATCATTTGGCTAGTTTTTGTTCACAAATGTCAATCTCTTCAGATTTTTGGATTATAAATGATATCTCCTCAAGTTTTTGAGGATCCTTACTAAAGAAAAAATTCTTTTAGTTTTAATTTGTGATTCAACAATCCTTAGGATTTGTTGAGTCAAAAAATCAATAGTACAAAACATGGTTTCATGTTTTGCCCTCTGTCGAAGAAGACACTTGATTTCCATAGAATTCACTTGGTAAGTTTATTTGAAAATCAACATTTATATGGTGACAAGTTTTGTTGCTTAGTCAGTTTTGTTGGGAGTTTATTAAAAAATATCTAGATCAAAATTTGCATCTGATGTTTGATTTGCACATCCAATTTTAGATTTTGCCATTAGTTGTAAATAATGATGGCATTTCAAAAGCATATGATATAATGATCGTTTGTCAAATTCTTCAACAATGTTCACCCCTCTTCACAACCAATGAAATAAGATATCAATGAAGGTTTTTAAATCTTGGGTCTAACATTAAACATAACATGTTGTAAGACTTTTTGTTTTCATATTTTTAAAAAGAAAGAAAAATTCTAAAACATCACAAACTTCCTTCTTGATATTGGTAGCAAACAAAAATAATTCAAAGGCAATTTTAAAATTGTCATCAATCAAATTAACTTGGGCATGTGGGTTTGTAAATTTTACGATACATTTCAAGCACATGATAATGGTAGACATGGATCAAACAATAATGATTGACTATTAAATTGGTTCAAAACACATGCACTCACAACATGAGAAAGATAATCCACAATTATTTAAGAAAATGTGTCAAGTAAGAAGAGGGGCCACCTTGCCATTGATTTTTACAATATTTTGCTTATTTAGCAAAAGATAATAATATTTTTGAATTGCAAAACTTGTTGAAACATAATGGTTTTATTAACAAACTTGCAACCAAAATTAAAAAAATGTTGATATATGTATTAAAAAATAAATTGAATAACAAAAAAATAATAATATATTTTAATTTTTTTTGTTAAAGATAAAAAATTCACCTTATCTTTAGTATTGGAGTATTCAATTTTCTAGGGAAAATGTTTGAATTTAAACATGCCTTATTCCATTCATGTTTGCCCTTCCTCAACTTTTTAGGTGAAGTTATACGCTTTTGCAAATTTGATTAAGTAGACTTGATAGAAATAAATCTAAGCTTTTTGCACACCTTCTCATTAGTTGTAGGATATTGACATGCTTTAGAAAAAACAAGGCCAAAACAAATGCCTTGGAAATTTTCATTTAAAGGTACAAATTGACATTTGACAATTGATTTCGAAGTAATAACTATCTTTGCATTTAAATTTGACCATTTATCTTTCACATATGAAATAATTTTTTTCTTCAATCCATATTGATTAAACAATTTTGTCATATTAATGGCCAAGGCTTGACTAGTAGTTTTTGTTGTTTCAAACAACCCAATATTCATTTGATTAGGTTGTTAATTAAATTAAAAAAAGTTAAGATCACAAAACCAAAAATAACATGTGGCCCTTTGAACATCCATAAGTCAAAACTTGTTGTTAAAATATATACAATCTACCAATTTTGGTAAAACATATACTTGTTTTGTTTTCTCCATCAATTTAGGTAATACTTCATGAAAAAACATTTTTTAGAAGGGAAGACAACCCAAGGACACAAATGTAAAATTAGATGTTGGAACCAAACATTTTTCCACAAATTGCAATGGCCATTGATTTTCATAATTAGAAGGCCAAGGTCTTGCAAAAAATCTTTGTACTATTCATCATCTTTTAAAAAAGGATCTTTGATAAAACAAAACCTTAAATATTTCATTTCTTGAAACATTAAGGACTTTTTTTTGGTTGTTTTCAAAAGTTGCTTTTATTAGAGCATTTATTATTTCCTCAATTTTTTTGACAATTACCACATGATCACCATCCACATGTTTTTTCAAAATTGTTGTACCATATGTCTTATAATATGTTATAAGCCCCCCTTTTTTTCTTTTGTGTTTGGAATAAGAGCATGCACAAGACTATTGTAAAAAAACAAACATTTCATGATTTGACAATTTCTAGGATGAACTTCTTTGTCATCATTTACACAATAAAAATCCCAACAAATTGCATTCCTATTATGCCCTTTCTATATTTTCCTTTGAACATGCAATGTTTGAAGGTTCCTTTCCATTTCATTTCATTCATTTGGTTTTGTTATTTCTTGTGTTATATTTTGTTTTGTTTGGAAATTGCCATTCAAAATTTCCATTTTCCATATTCCATTCATTGAGACCAATTTCATTTTCACCACCAATTACCATCACATTTTCATTTTGACTTGATTTCATTCCTTAAAATTTAATTTTAGATAGGCTAGATGAGAAATTAAAAAAAAAAATTTTTGACCAAAATTATGGGTTTTGGTTTTAGTTACCTAAAACATCCAAAAAATATTTAAAAACAATTTAGAAGGAAATTACAAGCAACTAAAGCAATTACAAGTATTTACAAGATTATTGAAGTAAAAGATGTGAAAAAAAAGTGTTTAATGTGTGAAAATTTATGTACAAGTGGGCTTTTGGTCCTATACATGACTTAATACACATAATATGTCAAATAATTAACTTAAAAGAAAAACATGCTTAATAAAAAAAATTGAAGTAAATTGAAACACGCATTTGAAAACAAATTAGGGCAACATAAAATGAAAAATTAAAAAAAAAAACCCTTTAAAAAAAAATTCCAACTTAAAAAAAAAAAAAAAACCTTGGAGTTGAAAAGAACTTGGAAATTATCTTTTTCCACACCTGCATAAAAAGAATGTAGGGAAAAATTATTAGTGTGAAAACCTAAAAAACACTAATAAAGCACAACAAGGAGGCATTCACAAACAACAAGAATGCATAATAAAAAGGTGATGAAAAGCACTAGGGGTTAAAGTGGTAATTGAAGTGTTGACAATCAAAAAGACGTTATAAGAAAATGTCAATGAACATTAACGTACAACAAGGAGACATCAAGGAACACCAATAGAACATAGCAAGGAAGTGCTAACAAACAATAATTGAACATAGAAAGGAGGCGTTGACAAACACCAACAAAACAAATCAAAGAGGCACTAATGAACACCAACATAACATTACAAAGAGGAGCGATAAAACACCAATAAAACACAACACAAAGGTGTTAACGGATAAGAACAAACATAGTAAAGAGATGCCAATGAACAATTATAACAAAACACAATGAGGAGCTGACAAACAACAAGAGTGGAAAAAGATAATAACAAACACCAATAAAACATAGCAAAGAAAAAAACAATGAGAATGCACAACAAGGAGGTGATGAACAACAAAAGTGCAATGACAAGAGTTAATGACTAATGAGTATTAGCACTAACTACAAGCAACAAAACCACAAGATTAACCAAAGCAAAAGAAAAAACATTTAAGCACAATACAAAACATTGAACACCATCCTTAAGAGCTAATGAGTAACAAGTGTTAGCACTAACTATAAGCAACAAAACCTCAAGATTAACCAAAGCAAAAGAAAAAACACTTAAGCACAATACAAAACATTAAACACCATCCTTAAGAGCTAACAACTAACGAATATTAGCACTAACTACAAGTAACAAAACCACAAGATTAACCAAAGCAAAAGAAAAAACACTTAAGCACAATACAAAACATTAAACACCATCCTTATTTATAAGGAGAGAAGAAAAGGGCTCAAGGGTGCCTCTGCAAAAGCAATAGCTTTGTGACATCTTGCAATGCAAACCTAATTTATTTATTTATTTTTCTAACCCTACCTACTACTACCAACTACCAAAATACATTTACTAACTATTGATAGCCTAACCTTGGCTAGTTTTTAATATCTTGATAGGGCATCAAAAAAAAAAAAATTTAAATGGAAAGGTTTCAAATGTCATTTCTCAGCTCAGTGAGAACCTTTAGACGGGTTTTCAAAAGGGCATCACCGTTGATACCCTAAGGTATTTAAGATGAGAACCCACTGGGAACCCTAGTTGATTCTCACCCCTTTTCTGATATTTGCCCAACATTATTAAAACCGAAGTTGGGCGGGTATGGAGAATTGTCATCCGTATTGACACTGATACAAAGTGTAGAATTGTAAAATACACTTGCCAGGTACCATCTTGCCTTGGGTGAACCAGTATCTACACTGCTACGATGCTAAAAACCCTGAAATCCCCAGTCCTGCCTACAACATGAAAGGGTGCTTTAGATTTTTCTACTTTGATAGTTTTAATGTTGCCAAATTTGGATAAATATTCTGGTGGATGATTGCCAGTTGAGCAACATCACAAAATTGGAAAAAGACACGCCATGTGTAGAAATCTGGCAATTTTTTTAAAAAAAAATTTGGCTATTATTTTTTCATAAAATCATTGAATTTGTGACCAATCCAAGAAAAAAGGCTCAGCACTTTGGCTCCATCACAAAATTGAAAGAGAGGACACTGCTCTGGGCAGCCAATAAATCAGAAGTGAGAATGGAGGGTGGGTCCCAAGCCTGGTGTAACTATTATGACTAGTGGTTGCAATAACTTTATCGGATGGTTTGAGCACTTAAATATCTGATGCCAAGCTTTCTTTGGGTGCATGCAAAAGTGAGTCTGGTGGCCGTAGCATTCTTCAACGTGTTGAGCTACCCCGGGATTCTGTTGCGCCCATGGGCGATGAGCTTGCATTGCGGCCGCCTGACGATTCCATCGTCTTTAATCTTGGAATATTTTTGAATCTTGGGATATTTTGCGAGTGTGACTTTCCCTACCGAATAAGTTATTTACCGAGAATAGTAGTGGCCAGACTAGAACTAATGTCGGCGATTTAGCCGGAAGTACGTCACTTGGTCAATGAAGTGCTGATCGCATCATCATGACGAGCTGATCCCCCTTGATAAATATACCTCAAAACCTGCGGATTGTAATCATACTGCAGTTACACTTTGGACATTTCAGGGTGAAGGGAAAGACTTTTGCATTGCCTGCATTGAAGAGTTGGAGACCACTTTGGAAACCAAAAATAACTTGCACAGTAATGTATTGGAATCGCACTTCTTTTAGCCGTTTCGAGGTCTCACATTAAGGGCACTGCTGAGAAGAGTCCATCTGAAACGTCCTATACAGTCTGCTGCGAATCTTTGCGATATAAACACCGAGATTCATTCCCAATAGTCTGATTGGAGCAAGTGATATAGAGCTTTAATGATTTTGCGATGGTTTAGACTAGTAGATAGCGGTTTGCACTAGGCATTATTGAAACCAAAAAATTGAGAGCGAGGTACCAAGACTAGCAGGATCTAACAAGTTGCGTGTTCCGGGAACCAGTTCCCTAAATCTACTTCCTTTCATCGCAACACCCTTTTACCCTCTGTGCAATAACATTAATCTCAAATCGGGGATAATCAAAGCAGTGGATGACGAGCCTGTGGACCCTAAGGGTTTGCTTATGGAGTGTCCTCGTGGAACCTGGAAACTCTAAAGCATACAGCTGGTTGGCAAGAGCGGGATCGAAGATCAACAAACTAAATGTACGATTGTAACTAACAAGTACAGGCTATTCCGACTCAAAATTACAGAAGATTGTGAATTCCGAATCAAAAGAAACCGTCCTGAGTTCAAGCTGGTCACAATCGTTCTGCACAGAAAGAGAATATATTATTAAGACCCTGGATGATTGAGAGGTGAAATTACGGCAATAAGACGCCCCAGATGGCCAGGTGCTCTCCGATAAATTTCCTGATATGAACAATGCTTCAGAGTCGACTGAAAGTCCTGCAGTGCCTTTGACGCTTGAAGCATCTTTAGCCGTCGAACACACTTCGCATCTAAGTAGCTACTAAAGCAAGTTGAAATTAGTTATAAAAGGATTAAGGAGTACTCTTAACAGAAAGGTTCCTGAGTATTTCCGGATGCACATTAGTTCACGAGCATCTCCTGATCCTCAAAATTGTTGTGGACCAGAACTGCGGTACTTCGTCCTTAGTAGCAATCTCGAAATATAATTCCTATCTGTGACTATACTGTCACTGCCGGCTTCACTGGCGCTTGTTCACTCACTCCCATCTCGATTCTCCGTGAACACAGACTAGATTCGCACATGAAACTTTGACCTATGTGATATTCCGGATGTCAATATTCAGATTTGCACATTGAACGCCGCTAAAGATGACGCCGAATCCAAAAGACTAGAACATGTCCCATTCATTCCTAAGAATATAGCTTTGCACCAAACTGTTCTGAAGATCCTCCTCGTCAACCATTTCACCATGTCCAAAGATCTTTGATCGAGTTTTAATCATTCCTGGCATACTCTTTAATCACATTTTCAAATAGTCATATGTAATTACATTTCATAACTCATTATCGATCAATATGTATTTGGCCAAATGTTGTCAAAGTTTTGAGTTTGAAAATAATTCCGCAAGATCAAAAAACAAAGAAACTCATAATACTAAACAAATTAATAAATGTACATGCATCAATCTAAACATTAAAAAAACACACATACATCTGGAGATATACAATTATGAACACATGAATAGTATGTTGTAATATGATGAAGAGCTACTAGAGCTCCTGAATTATTACTGTTTCTTGTTAAATAGTTCAAAGAGTTAAAAAATCTTGTCAGTCTCTTGAAGGAATTATTACACATGTTCTCATGGGCTTGTGTATTTTAGCTCATATGTGAGGAATTCTAAGTGAAGGTTTCTAACAATAATTCAGAGTCTTAAGTTAAAAACTGCAGTTCCAAGTTAGCTATCTTTTGTTTAACAACATGTGGTCCAACAAAAGATAGCTAACTTGATGTGAAAATGAGATCAAGTTGCTAGAATTGACAACATGAGTTCATCAAGCTTTTCATCAAAGAGATCAAGTTGCTAGAAATGACAACATGAGTCCATCAAGATATTCATCAAAGATATATAGCTTGCGTCTATGAACAAGTCGATCCTTAGTATGGAATCACTTGCCTCCAGCAGCGACTTGGATTTCAGAAACTAGCTGTAATCTTTATGAAGCTACTTTTCTCTGATTGAAAATTTCAAACTTGCCTCGAATCTGTAACAACAATACGGCGTTGGACAATGCACCGACCATTTTATACGAACGCCCACGTTGCTCAAATTACCAAGTCCAATTTGTTACCCTGCAAGTTGCAGAATGCATCCTGTGTCCAGAGGATTCCAATCTCGTGCCCTGTCAATAGTTCATCCTGATGTCGTTCCATCTTCGGGTCACTCTTGGAAAATCCCTTTGAGCATCTGCGCGATCAAGGGATCCTGAAAGATTGGCCCGGCCCAAACAATGGACCGATTTATTTGGAGCAATGATAGTGAACTGATGGCAAATTTGGTATCTTGATACTAGCCCACGTGGGCACCTATACGTGAGGTATCTTTTCTTCAAGTTACTGACCCTGCAACCTTTGAAGGCGTTTTAGAGCCAGGTGGTATTTCGTTCCTGCTAAGAGATAGATGACCCTGAAAGAGGAATTCGAATATGCTGCTTCCGTTTTCATCTGTCTCACGATAAGTTCGTGAAATCAAGTAAGGATGTATGCTATCTGCTCGATATAATATGGATCGAACCATGTCAAATGAAAAAAGGCTTGTGGCCAGCAACTTGAAGGATGGAAGTTTTGGATTCAATCCCTCTTTGTGGTGCAACTTGTAGTTGCGGATGTATGTGACCACGGGTGCCATTTATTGAGAATGGTGAACCCCTAGACTCAGCTTCCTCTTCGACCGATGATCCTACTACTCCTGTCTTCAGCGAACTACCCCTGAGGCGGGGTACAGATTTCACCGTCCATAGCGGGAACCAACGGTACCGTTGTGGACGGTGGAGGCCGGGGTTAACGTTAACTGCCCGATTCCACCGGCGGAGTGTAACTATTTAGCATGAAGGGAAGATTCTTCAGTTCGCCTGCTGCCTCCTTCGCTGCGTCTCTTTAGCGCTGTATGGGTCCCTTCACCATACATTCAATTTGCAAACAAAGCAAGCGCAGTAGACTGTCTCTTGAGCTCTTTGCATCAATTTCCCTCCGACTTGGGACCCAGGCTAGCTATCTGTGACGGACACTCACTACATCAAGCGATTTACAACATCGGCTCGCCGAGTTCAACAAGATGCCGGCATAGCCAGAAATTAGGCTGAGGGCCTGCGACATATTGACGAACTCAACTTCGAGTGAAGCTCCTTGGTTGCCACCGCTTGGCACGAGTTTCTCGTGTTAATGCCTCTCGTCTAAGTAGCTGTTTGATCGATGTAAAATTTTCCTTTCCTGAGCACCCCGGCCTGGTCTTCCCAGTGTGGGGTTTGATCATTGAAATCTTTTCTTTTTCGTGATTTTGTTTGCAGTTGCAGAGAACTGCCGCAGTAGCAGGAGAATAATCGGTTGCGAGCTTGCACTTCCCTAGGCTTTTATGGAGTGTGTGTTCTTGGATCTATAGATTTCCATTTTTCAGTACTGCATGCTCGTAGTCGAACTTTGACAGTGTAGGCTTTCCTCCTAGTTCATTTTTGTGCTATGTTTTCAACTGTTTGCAGATAGCTCTGGTAATTTGTGATAAAATATCCAACTTTATACTTTCAATTCTTTTTCTTCGAGTTTCGGACGAAATTAAGCGGTATGATTTTTTCCTCCATTCCAGATAATTCTTGTCTGTTCTTTGCCGCTGCACAGCTGTGTGTCTTTATGTCCCTACAGTGCAGAGGATGGAGTATTTTGGCCGGTGTAACCTGTAAGAAGTTACACTTTGCAAGGTCAGTGTTGTCTTTGTGTCATCAGTGTAGTTCACGGCCTGAGACGAATTGTTTTTCCCCATGTTGTTCACTTTTGGTCAATGGTTAGTTACTTTGAATGTTGAGTTCCCCTCATGTCCACAAAACACCACGAGGCAATTTTCATGAGAGATTCGTGTCAAGATGTGTGCAACCAAGGCGTTTGATTCTTTCAAAGAGTTCAACTGCTTTACTAAGTGACGACGTTCATGGATGGTCTTGAGTATGACATCGGTAAACATCTGCCATCCACTTCATGGTAAGCATGACATAATTACACTTTGAGCATTTTACCATATTGCTAGAAGCATTGTACGTAATATGATTCCTTTAGACTTGAATTTAGGTAAGTCTTGGATATATGCCCTTGCCTAACCTGCGAGTCTATTAGTGTGCATGTGCAGTTTCTATTATGTGTAATTCGAGTAGGCGTTAGTTGAAACTTAGCTTCATTACACCATATTGCAAGAAGTCACCTCTCTAAGAAGCAGAAGGTGATGTGCATAGGTCGTGGCGCTGGAGACAGACTCTTCACTGATCGACTTCTGATTGAGTTTTCATGATCAGGTAATTGAAGCTGGAAGAGGAATCGACAACGGAAACATAGAAAGATCATGGTAACAGCTTATAATCTCTTAGCTAGAATCTCCATCACATTTTCTCATTCCCTATGACACCACCCAGAAAATCCAGATGATGAAAGGATTTGTTTGACAATGGGAAAATAAGAATGATTCTCGGTTTGTCTCACGATATATTTCGAGTCTTCTCTATGCTATATGCAGATAAAACTGTTTTTCATCAAAGATTGTTGAACCTAATATCGACGTTGAAGGCAGAATCTTTTGAGGTCAGCGTCACGCACTCAGCACATCACCCTGAGAACGCGTATGTTGTACATCCAGGAATACGCAGATACTCCGGTCGTCAAACCCTAAGCCCTAAACTAAGTGGGGTAGTTGGATGAATGTTTTGAGTGGACCAGTGATGAAGGAGAATGGAAATGTTCATAAATATATTGCTAATATGAAATTCACAAAATTATCTGCATGAACGGACCTATGTGTGTTGGGCAGTTCTTGGCTTTTCTGAAGAACCTCTGGTTCTGGTTTTAAAAACTAAATTAGAACCGTTCCGCTTCTTCAAAAAAAAGTTTATGGTTTTCAATTCTGGGTCTGGTTCTTTAAAAAAAAAAGTTCTGGTTATGGTTTTAGCAGACCTGGTGTAACCAAAAGAGAGGGTATAAGACCAAACATCAAACCGGACGATTTGATGGCCCTACATAGAACTGAGTTCTGTGCGATTCTAAAATCAACCAACACCCTATGATCTTCTCTCTACTACACCTGCTGATCTTCACACAGACGCCGTTTATGCTTACAAAACCAACAGATTCTGATCATCGAATCTGAAGCTTACATCTTCATTCATAAAAGTCCAGAGAGTACAAGCATACTTGCTGCAGTGCATTCATCAAAGACAAAAGAACTTGGCTCCAACCTCTCTCAGCTATTCTTGCAAGTCATTCAGAACTGTCCAGCTAGATTGTTGGCGCAGCGAAAGATCTCAACAACCAGCCAGAACTAAAAAAACTCTCCACTATCTTTCTGTGCATCTCTATACTTGTCTACCATGATCTGCACTACCTTCTCGCCCTTCGCCCACAAAGTCTCTAAAATTTTCTCTAATCCTTCCCCTTTTTCTACCGGTCCTCCTTGGTTTTCAATCTTCTCTCCTCTCCTCCCACCGGCGTTGCATCCACTCCCACTCATCAATGCAACTCCACTCCGCCATAATCTGCGCCGCCTCACTCGCGCGTGATCGGATTTCGCAGTACCTCCAGAAGCAATCGCCATGCATTCTTTCCAGTAGTAATGGAGAGATCCCTACAGCCAGAACCACTGACGGCTACAAAATCAGCTCAAACAACCGATTATGTTCACACTAATCGGGTGACCTATTGTTCGGTCACATATGTAACCCCTCCGTTTTTAAAAAAAGTTGAGTCCCTCAGCTTCATCTATCCTTGAAGAACGTAATAAATCTAAAGATCTCTACGAGGCCTTTCCCATTGGCGTCCATCTGCATCCTAGATGATGCACAATCGACTGCCCTCTTCAAAATCAAAGTTCCCCTTCCCATCTGCGTGCCCAATGAATTGGTATGGACCTTCCCAGCTTGCAGCCAAGGCTTTCTTCCTTCTTGGTTTCTTCATTTTGACCATCTTTTCACCTGCAACAAGACCTTCAAAAATATGCTTACCCTTTCTGCCATCATAGGTTTTCTTTTGTTTCTTTTGGGCCTGTTCCACATTGAGCAAGACATTCTCGTGGATGCTTGCTATAAGTTTCACTTTCTGTAGAAACTGTGCTGCAGCAACTTCAACATCAACATCATCATCAGTCGTAGTAATTAGAGCATGCAGGTAATTGTCTGCCCTGAGACGTGGTGTTCGACCTGTCAGAATCATGAAGGGTGAAAACTTGGTGCTAGCCTGTATCCCACATCTGTACCCAAACAATATCTTAGCCAGATGCTCGTCCCAACAATTTACGCTTTTTGGTGTTGTAGCAAGAACGGTAATGCCGTGTTTGATGGTCTTAATCAAGCGCTTCGCCATCCCATTACATTGAGGCCACTGGGGTGCGGTGTGCTGGTGCTGGATGTCGTAGTCCCTGCACATAACATCGAATTCTACAGCCCATTCCCCACCATTGTCAGTGAGCACGAACTTGGGGACTCCATACCTACAGATTATGTCATCTTCCAAAAACTTGGCCGCAGTCTTAGCACCATGATCGACAACTGCCTTTGCCTCACACCATTTAGAATAGTGGTCGATTGCCACTAGTATGTACTTGTTTCCTGACTTGGTTTCAGGTAATGGTCCTGTAGTGTCCATAGCCACTCTATGAAACAGATCACATACGGGTATGCTCTTTAACTCCTCATCTTCAGAGCGTATACTCCCCACTCTTCTCACCATCTGACACTGTTGGCATATCTTTACCACAGTCTTCACATCCTCAGTTCGATTATGCCAAAAGTACCTCCTACATATCTTAACCAGAGTCCTTTCTTCTCTAGCATGCCCTAGGTCCTTGTGCATTCGGACTGCTAGTCCCTTACGGTCTTCTGGCCTTGGTACAAGTAAGCCCTTGAAATAGAGTGATTGATCTTGCTAGTGGTAGTTCAATATCCTCTTCTTTGCTCTCTTAGACTCCATAGGATTAACCGTGTCTGGTAACACGCCTCCTTGCAGTAAATCCATACAGGTCACATCCTCCCATATGTCTTGGTGTGTTGTGCTTGCTCCCCACTCATCCTCCTCATCCGAACCTGCAGCAACCAAGTCACATTCACCAGACTCAAACAATTGTTGAGCGGCCAACACTAACTCTAATTGCTCTTGCCTGTCATAGCACTGGGGTCTCCTCCTCTTTAACGCCACTCTCACATTTTCGTCCTGCATAAGCTCACTCTCCCTTACAATTTTTGCTTCATGGGGCTCAAGCTCCTTGGCTTGGTCTTCTTTTGATATAATGTCAACCATATATAGCTGCTGGCTACTAACATGGTCACAACACACATTATGTTGTACACACCCCCTATCCTTTCCCCTGATGCCGAACCATTCTGTTTCTTCGCCAGTCCGAACAAAGAGAGTCTCCCCTTTTCTTTTAGATGTGTCAGTCGATGGACTTCCAATGCCTTGGATTTCTTCATTGAAGTCATCATCATTCATGGCATGTCCTATTGGATTCTTGCCGAAAGCATTTGCATTCGTATGTTTCAAGCCTAGTCGATGCAAGATCTTGAAGTTGAAGTCCTGCAGCATATCGATCCATCTGCCTTTCCTGCCATGTGCGTCTGACACTGTCGCCAACCACTCAAGCGGCTTGTGGTCTGTTCGCAGAGTAAAATGGTTTCTGTGCAGATACTGCCTAAAATGCATGATTCCCCAGATCAATGCATAGCACTCCCCTTCCATGGGGTGAAACTTCCTTTGCACCGCAGTCAAGCCTTTGCTGGCATAAGCCACCACTTTCTCGAATCTACCTTCCTTTTGTGACAGGATGGCACCAACACCTTTGGTTGACCAATCCACATCGAAGCAGAATGGCCTCTTAAAGGCTGGACGCACCAGTATGGGAGCATCAACAAGTGCTCTCTGCAAAGAATCAAACGCTTGCTAGCAATCCCGATTCCACACAAACGCAACGTCTTTTTTCGTCAATTCAAACAACGGCCCAGCCAACCTCAAATACCCTCGTACATACTTTCAGTAGTACCCTGTCAGTCCCAGGAAAGACTTGACACTAGTGACCGTCGTTGGTTCTAGAAAACGTAACACTGCGTCAATTTTTTTAGGATCTGGCTTAGTGCCTTCCTTATTGACCATATAGCCCAAGAACACAATGCTTTCAGTAGCGAAACAACATTTGCCTGGGTTCAGCTTCAAGTTCACTTCCCTGAGCTTGGAGAGTACAGCTTCCAAGTGTCGCAGATGGTCTTCCTAATTTTCACTGTGGACATTGAAATCATCCACAAACACCTTCAGGAACTTGTCTCCTAATTCCTTGAAAACTAGCGACATTGTTTTCGTGAAAGTACTGGTCGCATTCTTGAGACTGAAAGGCATAACTGTCTAGTCATATAGTCCAGTCTTGGTAACCAATGCCATCTTCTTCATATCTTCAGGAGCCATACGAATTCGCCAGAATCCTGACTGCAAATCTAGTGCAGTAAACCAAGCTGATTTCCCCAACTGGGAAATCACATCGTCGACAAGAGGCATGGGGAACGAATCGCGCCGGGTCTGTAAATTGAGTGGTTGGTAATCTCCACAGAATCGCCTACTCCCGTCCTTCTTCACTGGCAAGGTCACACGACAAGCGTACTCCGAATCGCTCGGCTTCATCTTACCCAACTCCACCAACACATCAATCTGTCTCTTCACCTCTGCCTCCTCCCAGTATGATAATCGACCAGGAGCTGCTTTGCAAGGTGGAAATCCTTGTGTGTCTATGGAGTGTTCTCCGACAGTACAACAGCCTAGCTCTCTTTTGTTCCAAGCAAACACATCCTGATATCGCTCTAACACTCCCTAGAGTTGCTGTTCCTTCTTCTCATCCAGATTCTGATCAACCCGAATCTTTTGGCAAATCTCTCCCCACCTCGAATTTGCCTTACGGTTGTTAGATGACTCCAACTACTCCTTGAAGCTGTTATGAAAGTTAGCAGTGTCCATTTGCTGGACTTGTAGTAGTACATGTACTTTTGCGCAATTTGCAGCTCTAGGGAGAGCCTGCTTTCCTTGCTCTGCATCAGAAACCCACCTGATCCAATTGGCATAGTCGTCAGCATCTGTGATTTCCTCTTTCATGAAATCATCAGCTTGTTCTTGCAATGTTAGCTGTAGCGTTTGTTGTGGTCCTTCCAACAATACCAAGTCCTCAAGCTCAGTGTTTCCAAACTCAGACTCGTCATCAACTAGTTCGACCAGTTGAAGTCCGCCTTCACGATCCTCATTTATATCAGAGTTTGAATCTAATACAAGTGCATCCATTCGTCCAGTTGCAATGTGCTCACACAAAGATGGCTTTTTGGCAATCGTGTCCAAATTTCCATCAAGATGCGTGTCTCCCAGAGTAGTAGCAACTTCTCGCATCAGAGTTTTCGAGTTCATTTTTTGCAGCATGTTTACCACGGTCAACGGTAATACTTCCACCTTGGTTCCTGGTCCGTGCCTCACTTGGATCAATCCTCGCTCCACATCAACAATTGTTCCAATTTTGATCAGAAGATCAAGTCCAAGTAGTACGTCATAGCTGTCCGTGTCCACCACCATGAATGTCATAGTGCATTGCACACCTCCAACCTTGACCGGCACTTCATTAATTCGGCCAAGAGCTTGCGTAACAACTCCTGATGCAGTCTTATAAGTTTCAGATCCAGAAACCAAGTGCATTAGTCCTAATTCTCGAACTACTGCAGCCGCCATGACAGACATAGACGTTCCAGTGTCTACAAGTCCCTCCACCAGATAGCCATTCACTTCCACCGACAAGTGGAGTGTCTTACTCCTATGTGTTTTGTTGATGCAGATTCGTCGAAGCGTTGGAGCTGCTGAAACCATGGACACCTGATTGTTTGCAGCTTCTGCATCCTTTTTCTTTCTAGCCCACTTTTACTAAATTTTCTAGGTGTTCTAATTTTCCCGGTATCATCAGCACTGTTTCCATGGGTGTCATTGAAACTTTTCCTTTAATGAAATGGGACAGAATTTTCGACCTGACAGAATTCTCCCGATTCATTCTTGTGCCCTTTTCGGTAGCTTCAAGAGATGGTTCAGTGCTCGTCGGTGCCACTTCGACAGGCATTTTTCTCCTGGGTACTCGAGTGTATGAGAATATGTTTTCATTCCCACACAACTTGTTGAGTTGTTGCAGAGTTGCTTCTTCGTCATTCAGCAATACTTCCAGGAAGTTTGCTGCTCCAGAATGTGACTTTGCATCCTTGGGTTTCTTCCAACACCTGTCCTCTGAATGTCCTAAACCTGAACAAAAGGAGCATTTTATCCCACAATTTTCTGTCCTATGAAACATGCCACATTTGGCGCATTCCGGCCGTGGTTCATTCAATCTCGAACATGTAGTGGCTATATGGTTTCTTCCCTTACAGATCTGACACCCTCCAAACATGGTGGAAAAGGATGATACGACAGGATTCGGCACATTCGCCTTCAAGAAATTAATGAGTGTGTTGTTTAAAGCAGTAACCTGCTTTTCCATCATCGTCTCTGCAACTCCTTCTTGCTCCTCCTTCAAGGGTTCGAATGGAGTCTCTCCAAGCTCACCCAATACTCTTTCGAGCTCAGTGACAACACTCACTAGCTCTTCAATGTTAGCAAATGTCCTAACCACACATAACTTTTGAATCTCAGGCCTCAATCTGGCCAAAAACCTTCTCTTTTGTTCGACGTCTTGTATCCTTCCCCTCTGAAACAGTCTATCAAGACGTTCAAAATATTTTTGAGACCTCTCCTTGGGTTCTTGCTTGATGGTATCAAGCTTCATCCTGATGTCATCGACATCCACATTTCCATACTTCTGTAAGATCAAAGTCCTCAACTCAGGCCAATCGGCTGGTGCTGGTTGCATCCTCTTGAACCATTCCTTTGCTCTACCCTTCAGATTCAACTTCGCAATCTTGAAAAGCTTGTCCGCATTCAGATCGCGCACCTCAGTTGCCATGGTGAGCTTCTCCGCCCAGTCATCGACGTCCTCATGGTCTTTTCCCTAGAACAATTCATCCATCCCTTGGGGACTGGTCATCTTGCAAACGTTCAATTCTACACCAAAATTGCAACACTTTTTACTATACACTCAACCTTAGACCACAATCGGCGGCCACAGTACCAAACAACTTTATGGTCTATTCTGTTTGTTTTGGATTTTGAAAAGAATAAATGTTATACGAGTCAATCTGCGAATTGAGACTGATCTCCTTCTGCTACTGGTCTCAAAGGTGCAAAATTAGATGGAAAAATGGAAAAGTTTTGCTCATTTGTGGATTCTTATTAGAACTGCCACTTTCCTTCTAAATCGTGCCATATTCTCCAACTGATGACATGAGATCTCGATCCACCGTGTTCCACCCTGACAAGATGATCTCCAACCTGGAACAAATCTTCCACACCGGGAATGTAGAATCTGGTGAAATGGTTAGGTGATATAGCAGACTTAGGAACCCAAACGTCTCCTAACCTAGGCACGCTACGCTGCCTCTCAGCAAACAAAGGCATTACTCTACGCAAGGTACGAGGTGTAGTAGTACTGCGTCTAGAACTTTGAGATTGACACCCATCCCCTTGCTCCATCTCTCACCTTCAACCAAACCTTAGCGCGCATATAAAAACCATTGTGAGCTACTTCTACTGCTATGTCTCGAACTCGAGCTTCCTCTGGATCTATTCCCATAAGTGTTACCATTCCAAAACCCAATAAATGTAGGACTATCGCTCCTCTTTGTGGTCCACCCTGAGTAATCAGATAATCGAACCTATTAAGGATTTGTTGTTCATGAATCTCCTGTGTTAATTCTTCTACTCCACCCTCATATGCACTAGGCGTAGACATGATACTTCAATTATCATTCTAGCTCGACATCCATAGGTTCTGCCGAAACTGTTAGATCGGAACCTGCTCTGATACCAAAAGAGAGGGTATAAGACCAAACATCAAACCAGACAATCTAATGGCCCTACACAAAACTGAGTTCTGTGCGATTCTAAAATCAACCAACACCCTCTGATCTTCTCTCTACTACACCTGCTGATCTTCACATAGACGCCACTTATGCTTACAAAACTAATAGATTCTGATCATCGAATCTAAAGCTTACATCTTCATTCATAAAAGTCCAGAGAGTACAAGCATACTTGCTACAGTGCATTCATCAAAGACAAAAGAACTTGGCTCCAACCTTTCTCAGCTATTCCTGCAAGTCATTCAAAACTGTCGAGCTAGATTGTTGGTGTAGTGGAAAATCTCAACAACCAGCCAGAACTAAAAAAACTCTCCACTATCTTTCTGTGCATCTTTATACTTGTCTACCATGATCTGCACTACCTTCTCGCCCTTCGCCCACAAAGTTTCTAAAATTTTCTCTGATCCTTCCCCTTTTTCTGCCGGTCTTCCTTGGTTTTCGATCTTCTCTCCTCTCCTCCCGCCAACGTTGCATCCACTCCCGCTCATCCATGCAGCTCCACTCCGCCATAATCCGCGTCGCCTCACTCGCGCGTGATCGGATTTCGCAGTACCTCCAGAAGCAGTCGCCATGCATTCTTTCCAGTAGTAATCGAGAGATCCCCGCAGCCAGAACCATTGACGGCTACAAAATCAGCTCAAACAACCGGTTATGTTCACACTAATCGGGTGACCTATTGTTCGGTCACACTGGTTCCTGGTAACTTGAACTAGAACTGATGGTTAACCTTTGGTTAGACCTTGGTTTAAGTTTTTTTTCCCCAAATATGTATAACTATGCTACACATACTTTTTATAATGTTTAGGTTTTTGGATATGCATGTATGCATATCTTTGTTTAGGGCTTTTAGGGTTCCAAGGTTTATCCTTTTTCTTATGAGCAATTTTTCTATAGCATTGTTGAAAAACATTTCAATGCATTCAAGTGCACAAAGGTGCGTTTGTAAGAGGTATGAATTTTATTCATCACAAGGGCAAAAATGTCCACACTATCCTTGGGCATCCAAAAATTAAAAATCCAAAATCAAATTTGTAACCAAAGTCATCATGTTTGAAAATGCTTTGGAAGTTTGGAATTCAAACAATCCATCATTTGTTATGGAAAGTAGAAGACTATCATTTTACTAAGAAAGGTTCCAAAGGCCTAAATGTGAGCTATTGCACATGTAGTCATATCATGCTTGAACCTTGTGGTCATGGCTTGTGTTATGAACCAATATTGTAATCATTTGTTATTGTTTAACATTTTAACTATTGCCATTACCTTGTTTTTCATTGGATTTGAAAAAAGTATGAAACCTATAACTATGCCCATTCATCCATGGCATCTACATGTTAAAAATACTATCAAAAGTCTACAAGATGAAATGGTTAAAATGGTACTGGTTTTAGATGGGACAAAAGTTTTAAACCAATTTGATTTAAAATTATTTAAGGTGAAAGCATGATAAAGTATACACAAAAAATAGTGTAAGTAACAAAATACAAGGGTCTTTGAATAAAGTGGCTAATAAGTAGATGATTCTATAGGGATAATATTATTTTTGGGTACATTATTTTAAAATTCTTGTTTGCATGAATTTCAAAAGTTAAATTGCAATAATCATGTTTTTAAAAAATACTTCCAAGTACTTGAATTAGATCTAAAATTTGTGACAATTAAAAAAAAAAGTCCAAGTATTTGAAAATAGGTGAAATGTTTTTGCAAGTATATATATATATATATATATATATAAAGCACTTCAATATTGATGTGGTGAACAATTTAATGTTATTTTTTTGGCTAATGGAGTTTGTTTTCATAATTAAAATCATCCCCAACCATTTGAAAAATGATGTTATTGTTGGGGATATTTTGGGGGTGTTTTTTCAAGTCTAAATGATATGACACAAATTGTTTTGAAAAACTAGAGGGAAGCTAGAGATACCCATGAATAAAAAGAAAGGTTTTGAATTAGTTTTGAAATGCTAGAGGAAGGTTAAAAGTTTAAAAAACTATTTTTTTGGTTGTTTTCCAGTAGAAAACAAGGTAACAAATATGTACAAAATATCTTGCTTGCACCCCTTCCCCAAAAACTCATGTAAAAAAAGTTGTGAAGGTTTTGAAACCTTGTTTCCAATTTTGAATTTTTTTATTCAAACCAATTTCATAAAATGTTTGCCATATTGTTGGATCCTTGATTCAGATCATTACAATTCGTGGAAAAATTTGGTGGTATATGCACTTAAAAAAACCTTGCAAAATGCAACTATTGCATTTGTAACTATTTTGCACCTTTGACCATTCTTGCAACTATCCTATAACTACATTTGTGACAAATGACTTTTTCATCCTACATTCTGGAATTGTTTTCATCTATAATCATGCTTTTATGTTCCATTAATTACAAATGGAACCAAATTAAGTTTCGCTACTAAGGTGTCAACATAACCTTTGGTGGTATACATACTTGTATTAGGAAACTTTTGAAACATATGTGTGTTTTCGCTTAGTTTTATTAAAGATATAATGGGCATTATTTTTTATCGATGTATTTAGAAAATTATATTTAGTTTGTATGTAGGGAAATTAATTATTTACTTATTTATATACGTTTGTCTACCTACTTATTGATTAATTGATGATTAATTAGTTAAAATAATCATTTATTATTCAATGTATTAGTTATTTTTTATATGAATTAAAAATCAATAATTTATAACTAAATAATTATTCAATTATTAATTAGTTGATAATAATAATAATAATAATAATAATAAAATCTAGTTAATATTTATATAATAATAATGATTATTTTGAGTTTTGGGTTATTTATGAATTATTATTTAATAATTTATAACTAATTAACTTAATTAGTTTTAAAAATGATCATTATATAATTATTAATAAGTAATTAATTAGGTAGTTAAATAATGAATTAATCATGTATTTACATAGTTGTATAATTTACAAAATTAAAAAAGAGGATAAAAGATTTAAAACAAAATTTTTAATTTCAACCTAATTTGCAACTAACTTGTTACAACTTCAAATTTTATATCATATGTAATTTTTTTTTCCACTTCCATCTTGAAAATTATAATGAAATTTTTTTGTTTTACATTTTCATGTGAAAAGCCACATGTTAATTGGAATGAGCCAAATCAAAAGAGCTTAACATTTTAAAAGAGTTTAACCTTAAAGGTTAAATGTAAAAGAAAATTAAAAATATTTACCTACCTACATACCTACCTATTTAATCCGACCTACCTATTTACTTATCTAGTTCAACATACTTACTTAAATATTGAATTTAATTTATGTTTACCAAAATTTCAAAAAAATGCCACATGGCATATTTGTATCATGCCATATGGGTGAATGCACATTATGGTGGCCAAAAAATGTTGTCACAAATTATACTATTTTTCCAAATTCAAGTGTAACTTTCAAGTTTCAACTTCCACTGAGCTAATATTAAAAGAGCTTTTGATAAATTATATTCAAATTAAGGTCTAAGTTTAATTGCCAAATAACGCAATTGTCAAAAGAAATTACGTATTTTGTTTAATATTAAATGATTTAAGGGTATATTTGTGAAATAATAAATGTTGTCACTATATATTACAAAGTGCAAATATATACTAAAAAATGATTCAAATGATTGCAAAACTTTGTGAAGTACTTAGTCATATATTGAATATGAATTGATTGTACAAAATCAATTACAATTGAAAAGTTTGATGCAAGTCATTTCACAAAAAGATCTAAATAAATTTTTCATTCAAACAAGCATAAGTGTGTTGAAATAAAACATGTTGTTAATAAATTACTTTTATTTGAAAAATGATAAGAATTATGTTGGAGGCCTTTGCATTAAAATCCATTTTATATGTTTATCAAAACATTAAATGAAATTTAAATTTTTTTCCCCAAAAGTATACCAAAAACAAAATACATTTTCTTGCCTAAAGTGGCCTCCCCGTAGTGTCTTATCACCTTGTGTCATAATCTAAAACCATTTTAAAATAGATGATGAAAATTCATTATTTATTTTGAAATTTTTTTTTTTCCAAACCTTTTTCATTTGCCACATGCCATTATGTAAGTTATTGATTTTTAAAGGTAATATACAAATTACATGCAATAATATACAAATAGTGAAATATTGGTTAACCATTGATTTCATGCACATTTGTAATTAATGTTTTATGCAACTTGTTTAATGCAATTAAACAAATTTTAATAGTAATATTGTAGTGCGAAATTAAGTCGCCACGCAAAGCTAAACGCTGGCTGATCTTGAGGTTTAGATTGCCTGATTAGCCGTCATCTTATTGCAGCGCCCCATTAACTACTGCATGGAGTTGCATGGCTTGCTTGGTATTTGCTGTTGTATGCTGAGTGGTCCAAGAAAATTGGCGGCTGGAAATTATGAGGAGGGATGGAGCCGAATTGATGGAGAGGAGCAAGCAATGGCGGCAGATGGTGGGAGCTGGATAGAATGGAGTGGTAGGAGATTCGGGAAGCTTCAAGAGGAAGCTAATGGAAGTCTGGTGAACTTTTGGGTAGTTCTAAAAACAAGGAGGAGGAGGATAATTGCGAGGAGGATGATCAGCTGATCTGGAAAGATTTGGGAGGCAGAAAAGGCGATCCTTGTGGACATAACGATGAAAGGCTCTATTAGCTAGGATAGCTTGGCTGAATGCTAGAACTTTTCGTTGCGCCTGGTAATCGGTCAAGCTACTACAAAGGAATTGGAGAGAGAGAGACTAGACAGCACTGGGAATCTGGTGTTTTTGTGAACATTTGATGGAAAAGCGAGTTTGTGCTTTCGGGGAATGTACATAGTCTGCAATGTAATGAGAGAATTTCCCTTGCTGGCATCTGTGTGAATGGGCGAGGCAGGAGATGGATACTATAAAACCTACTTTGTTGTTGTGTGGAAGCAAAACATTTGTACGTCTTTGATCTTGTAATGTTTGTCTGAAAGAGTCAGTAGGTAGTTAGTGTGTTGTGTGAGATCGAAGGTTTGAATTGTGTGGAGTAGATCAGGAAAACATGGACGCCTGGGTTCGTTGAAGGTAGTCAGTGTGGTGTGTGTTTTCGAACCCTCTCTTTTTGGTTACAATATCATTTGCAGTCGGGTAAAAAATAGTCAAAATAATTACCTAAATGAACATGAACATTCCTTAAAATTACAATGTTTTTGTATGTTTGAAAAATCGTAAAGGAAGTATAATAGTTTTTTTTGGAATATTATTTTTTCATTAATTGCAAAGTTTACATGCTCAATGCTTTATATAATGTTTTTGAAAAATTACATGTTCAAAGTATTCAAACATAAAAAATGGACAATCCTTGTTTTCTTAAATTTCATTTTTTTTTCTACCAAATGTGCACCATTCCTTTTGAAAATTGTTTTATAACCCAATTGCACACATTTGGTTCAAAAATGCTTTTGAACCTAAAGATTATGCATTTTGAAAATGTGGTTTTAACAAAAGTTGTTCATATTTACATGATAAAAGGCATGAATGCATAGTACACATGATATAAAATATATTTGTAATCAAAATTTATTTATATTTAATATGCAATGTTAAATTGAGTATCCAAAATAAAAAGTTTAAAGTTATAAACCAACATAAAAATGACACATGTTATGTGCAATCTTTGAAAAAAGGACTTTTACTTTGACACACTTAGCTATTTTTGCCATATTTCATGCAACTATAATATAGATGCAATTTGCAAATGGTAGTTATTTTTTCCAATTTTCTTCCTAAGTGGTGAGGATGTAATTTGGCTTGCTTTTAAATATGACTTGAAAGTTATAATTTCTTTTCTCACAACATATTTTCAAACCCTAAACCCTATTGTTGAAGCATTCACATTTGTTAGTCATGGTGATGAGCTTGAAAGTGAAGGTAACATGTTTGGTGTTGAAACATCTTTTAATGAGTGTTTTTGAACACTTGTCATTGGAGAATTAGTTTGTTCATGAGGTTATCCATACTCCTTACATGTGAAGATCCTCTTATTTGGTGGTGAAACCATGAAGGGTAGTTTCCAAATGTGTCATTTTTTGTATTTTAAGGTCACAAATTGAAATGGAAAAGATGTTTAGTCTTCTTGGGATATTGACAACTTTGCAATGATCATCATCACAAAGGCATGGAATTTTTGATGGGCCAAAGGATGCTCCTCAGATCTGCAATAGTGAGTTTTGGCAGCTGTGGCACTTATAATTTCATATGCATTCCATGCTTTTTACTAAGTCTTTGCGAGATCCATGACTGTTTACAAATTTTTCAGCCAAAAGTCAAATTGCTCATAGATTGTACAATGGATCGCAGTTAGGCGGTTGCTTCTGCCAAACCAAACAAATGTAACCTGTCTAAATGTGAAACTTTTGCACCATTCATGAGAATTTGAGTCAATGCAATTAATTCATGATGGAGTCCAAAAAATTTCAGAACATGTGCAAATGATACAATCCTCGAGACGTTGAATGACCTGTGAAGGTGGTTCACAGGCACCTGGGAAGTTATGCTCGTTGGTAAGAGGTGAAATGGTTAAACCAGACATCTTCTCATTTGTCCTTTCACAGCACACTGGGAGTTGTGCAGGCAAGTCTTGTTCTGGAGCCCAATTACACCGAAATTTTATCCAATTTTTTTTTTCAGTGTACTCTGTTCAGTCCAAAGAGTGCCAATCATCATGGATCTATCAATCTTCACATACCACGAAAAAATAAAATCGTCTAGCTGAGTAAAATCATTTGTAGAAATTTCCGCTTTCAACATCAATAGGTTCCTTCCCCTGCAAAGTCTTAAGTGGGCTACTGTACTTGAGCTTCCTAGAACATAGCAAACTCTTTACATCTTGCTAGACCTTCCTAGTCTTGCTTCCTCTTCTAGCCTGATTAGCTGATCGTAAGGAGCTCAGTTAAAGGTCCCTCATAGTAGCGTTAGCTACACTAGTGTTACTACCTTTGCACACCACATTCTGCTTTTTACAGAGGAGACTTCTTGGAACGGATTGTAACTTGTAATGGAAATGACTTGACAGAAGCCTATCTTCCTGCACATGGCAGAAACTGCACTAGTAGGCTCACAGGTCAGGGTCGGTAATTATGGCTACATATCCATGCGACTTACCTCTTATTCGAAGAAATCATATCAAGTTCTGTAGCTTATAGGTTCAGTCTAATTAGAACCAAGTGCGATAATGCCATCCTTACCAAGGAGTGTATGCCAGGTGTGAATCCATAACGCATCCATAAACACACCGTTGACGCCCCTCTTTGCAGAAAGAATCAAACTCCTTGGTTCCACGCATCGTGAGACAATCTCTGACTAACTTTCTACCGAGTGCTTCAAAAGACATGAGGAAACTCAAGATTCCAAGTACGAACACGAAATTAATCAAGATGGGAGAACAAATTCTGCTGAGCCTGGGTCATGAACCTTGACTCTGATGACACGAAGAAAAAGTTGACCTCACACAATCGAGCTACAAGGAATTGACACAGAAATTCAAAATTTAATCCTAAACGAATCGATTTTCACCAAAACCCCTGAAGTGGAAAGGAGCAGCAAAGATTTATGTGGAATTCAGGAAAAAAAAAAAAAACTTTTAAGCTTTCGGAAGTTGGACAGATTATTCACGCAATTTTAAACATTCTTTCTTGAACCAGTTGCAAAAATTACAAAAAAATGAATAACCACGAAATTGAAACCCCAAGATCAACCACAAACATAAAGTGGTGAGAAAAGGAAAACCCTAGATCCCCATATTTAAGGCCTAACAAAGTGCAAGGTCGCAACAGAATGCTTAGCAGTTCTCTCTGCAACTCCCGGGCTGCAACTGTGAACAAATTCACAACAAAGTTGATCCGGACGAAGACCCACACTGGCAAACCAGGCAGTGTGCTGGCAAAAGAATTAAGCTCTAGACAGGGAAAACAATTACTTAAGACAAGTGGCATGTACACAAGAGAATGGTGCTAAGCCACGGCGACCAAGGAGCTTCACTCGACGTTGACTTCGTCAGCATTTTCCAGGCGATGCAGGCCTCGTGATGAACCGGGAAAGCCAACGGTAAAAAATATCTTGATATCTGATAAAGGAACGACTGTACACGACTGTCACGGCTAGGGGAGCCAAGTCCGAGGGGAAGTGATGCGACGAGCTCAAGATACAGTCTATGGCGCAAGCTTTGATTGCAAAAGACAGAGATGAGGGCTAATCGATTGTGAGGGGAGGCACGTATGGCGCTGAAGAGGCCTGCCAAAGAAGGGCCCAGGGGACAGCGGGTCACCTGAAAAGAGATTTTTATACATTTTACCATCAGACTGGCTAATCTGTGGCACCGCTTACACCCCGCCTGATTAGTAATTCACAAGCGACAAGAGCAGGATCACGTGTAGAAATAGAAGTTGAGTCCAAGGGCTTGTATAATCTGAACAAATGTCACCCGCATTTCACTCCAGTACATGCCTGGTAAGTTAAAACTAGAAGTTACACCACAAAACGGGATTCAATACGGAACTTGCAACTTCAAGCTGGTGACCACAAGGTCTTTTTACGTTGGAGACGACTTGATCGGTTAAATCCAACTGATTGCATACACGTGGTGCTACATATTCTATCAGCTAGATTTAACAGATCAAGTTAGATACTATGCTACCAGATACTATGCAAATCAGGTATTATGCTATCAGATCCAAGTACTTGATCTCACCAAACTATTCGTCGGAGAAATGAAAAGATAAGCAGCTGAGAACTAGCAAGTACGAATTATTATTTCTGGTTACCATTTGATTCGCAAGAACAAAACGACTTTTTCAAAGGCCGGATTCATACGCGACGCCAAGATACTTCAAGATCAGCTGCCCACGTGGATCAGTATCAAGAAACCAGGTTCGTCCTGACCCCTACCCTTCTGCCACGTGAACTGGTCCCTTGCACGAACCTAGCTGAGGAAGCGCGTCTGCAGCTTCAAAGAATCTTTAGGTAGCTGGATCGCGCCGGTACTCAAAGTCCTTTGCGATGACAAGAAGGGCCAGAAGACCCCGTTTTCTAAGAGTGAACTATTCACCTGGCACTAGGTCATAATCTGATGGATACAGAAATTTCAGACTACTACTGCAACTTTGTGTAACAAAGTCTAAGGTTCTGGCAAGACGTAGAATTCTTATAACTATTAAATGTGGGGTTCTGTAACTTGGTTTACAAGTTAGAATGGTTGAGAATGGGCCGAGCGCGTACACGAAATGGTGGGTGCAGTCTCCGACCTGAGTATGGTAGTTGATTCGAGGCAAGTTCGAAAATCTCCATCGGAGCGAAAGTGGTTTCATAAAGACTACGGCCACTTTGTCAAATCCGAGCTATTGCAGGCAAGTGGTTCCAGTGTTTTGATGGCTGGAGCTGCAGGTCTGATGAAAGTTCCATGGGTTCTCATGCTGTCCTTTCCAGCAATTTGATGTCATTTTCACATTGTCACTCATCTTTTGTTCAGCCATGTGTTGGTAAATCTTTGAGCAAGTTAATATTCTATATAACTACACTTTGAATCATGCACCATCCTAACCTGGCCTTCTTAAGTCTATTACTTCAAACTATCACTGAAACATATGTGACCTTCAAAGTTCTTTGACATAACTAGAATAAGGAAGTCATGATTGTTTTGAAACACATTTGTTAAATGACATCAATGTAGTCATAAAGTTATGTACAAAATATAGAGATGAATATAAAATTGATAATTCACAAGTTCATGAAACATGTTGCAATAGCTTGTATGAATTTTCAATTTAAGAATTAGACATTCATAATATTTGTTATAACACATATTTATAAAATGTTTAGTGTCATTGTATTGTATTATAATATATATTTATAAATTAATTAATTTGGATTGAATTTGTTATTGAATTTTTTTTGCTCAAAGGTTTAACAACATGTGGTTGTTCAAATTATGATTGATAATATGTTAATGAGTCATTGCTTGATATGATTCCTTGAGAATATGATTCAAGTTCATAAGAAAATCAATGGATTGTGTATTTAGCATTTTGAAAAATCCAATTCAAGATCCTTGGAAAAATGCTTGAATCCAAGATGGTAAAAAAAAAGGTGGAACAAGAGGTTCAGTGCAAGACCTGCGTTTGTGCAGCAATTCTTAAAAAAATGTATGGAACATATTACAAGATCTCTAGAACCATAGGTGTCAAGTGAAGACAAGCCAGTATTCAGGGTTTCCCCATTCATTGATGTGCAAACATGAAGATTAACATCTGAAGCATCACAAAGCAGAAAATTCTTCCCTTGTATATCTATGTTTTGTTCAAAAGAGACAGGACTTAGTGAAGGCAGTCGAGCGAAAATAGGGACAGACAATGGAGTTAAGCACTGCAGATTGGTACTTGCGCGCTACTGAAATTCTGGTGCAACTATTCGACGAATTTGGAATTCTCGGTGAATCCTGCAAATACGCTTTCATGAATCTTCGTGTTCTTGTTCATTCCGTTCTCCTGAATCTTGTCTAACCTGGTGTTGCTTTACTAGCTATTGATATGCTTGTCCGACTCAAGATGCTTCATGTTATGTCACTACAGGTTCCCCAGTTTGGATGATTGCTCATATCAGAAATTGGAGAGACCTTGCCATCGTACTGCCGCAACTTAGTTCTCAATCATCTAGCTGCTGCTGTAAAACAAGTGTCTCTTTTGGTAGAATGGATTTAGCTAACTTCAAGCATGGACAATTTCTTCTGATTTGTGATTCACGCTACTGTGAAATCTGTAACCTTAACCATCATCCACAGGTTCAGTTTGGTGACCTTGAAGCCCGCTGTTCGAGACGTGCCGTGTGCTTCAGAGTTTCTTTCGGCCGCACACATGTTCAAACCCTTAGACTCCACCGATACTTATCGACTGTTTAGACTATTCCTATCTTGAGATGCACCGTAATGGAGATAGGATAACTTGAGCTCTGTTGCGATGGATGAAAGTAGATCTGGGGTTTCGAAGGTAAGTGGAAATGTCACTGTGGCTAGGGTTGCAGGTAGGCTTTCACTGCAATTGGGAAGAGTGATGCATTGACCCGTGCTGAGAGGAATGACGATTTGTAGAAGGCAGTGTGTTGCGCCATATGTGAAAGCCCATCTCGTTACTTGCTTGTGATGACTGTAAATGATGATAACCTTGGCGTTTGAAGATATCTCTAGGAGGTGGGGATTTCTCATGATGCATTACGTGCACACTCCTGAAGAGTTGTAATCAGGGTATATTCGCTTGCGGTTCAAGTGTTTGGTCTTCATTATTTCCAACTCGAGGACGCAAACTCGGCAAACACCAGGTATCCAAGCGTTTGTCCCTTTTACTCCCTAGATTCGCTGAAATTTCTTGCCTTATATATCATGCTTGAGTACCTAAACTCCCGCGTGCTTTCACGCGGTGTAAAGGCTCCATACCCTAGTCCTACAGGCCGGATGATACTAATTTTTTTGCCTCCTTTAAAACGCGAGTACAGCGCGAACTTGGCCAACGTCCTATTGATCGAACCTCCACTACCGATAGGAGATCTGGTTATATGTAGGCTATAAGTTGTAGTGTAGACTGACTAGTTGAATGAAGTATTCATATGCTGTGGTTAAGGTTGTAAGCTTCGAGAACAAGGTTTCAGACGGTCAAGTTACCAGGGTTCTAATTACAAATCAGGAGTTTCATAAATTGCAAATATAGATGGAGGGACTTCCGGCGTTACTTGAAGTGGGATTAACGTATCAACTTCGGGAGTTCGTTGACGTAGGGTTCCAAATTCAGATTGTCTTTGTCTAGTAGCAGAGTTCGTGACTCTAGATTACACTCAAGACTCTCTGTGAGCAGTTCTTCCGGCAAGTTATTGACTCTATCAATTGATGAGTCTGGGATAATTACTCGATAGTTCATTTTCCATCGTAGCGGTGGTCTACAGATTTTCCAGAAAAGTAGCACGACTCCCAAATTCATGCACCTTACCATTGACTCTCGAGTTGTTTAACAGATTCACGCACCTTAGTTCTGTTTGACATCGAAACTCATTCATGCATCTTACTTGTTTCCAGCTTTCGGAGACTGGACAATGGCTGTCAGCTTTGTCACCTTCTTTACAGAGAACGAGTTTCAGCAGGATGTGACAGCCGGATGACGCTCTGACCTTTATGCAGTACAAGATAGGTAATTCTTCTAACTGCAGAATATGTGACATCTTTTCCGTGGTAATTTTTTTGTCTGTACACAGAATATGGCCCTGAGATCTCTATTGCAGATGTATTGAATTGTGCAGGTACATACATAGGTCTGCTAGCTCCCAGTAAAAGCTAACGAGTTTTCAGTCCGGTGCAGTGTTTGATTTTCGAACTGCACCTACGGTACAGGCCCGTGATCACTGTGATGTACGTTCTTGACCGAAATCTTATTTGGTTACTCAAACGTGGAAAGTTTCAGCAGGGAAATGCAGAACTCAATCGTGAAAAGATGATCATTGTAAAGAAGTTTTACCAATTTCTATATGCATGCTCTCATTGGCTTTTTCAATGTTATCTGTAGCATTCATCAAGTCTTCGTGATCTCTGCTGTCTTTTGCAGGCCACATAGGCAGTCCTGACCCTTCCGAACAACAAAAGTCACAGGTTGGGGGTTGATTAGCAAGCTGCACATCATCCAATCCTTGTTCCGTGTATATTGTATGCTTCACAGTTATGAGATTTCTTCTTGTCACATTCAACTGGTATTCAATAACTCAACATTGTCGCTGAAATCTACGTAATTGCAGTAATTGCAGTAATTGCAGTATCGCTTAGGAACCTGGTATTCTTTTATGATTCAATCCAATACATCAAGCTATTTTCTCTATCTCAAATCAGCTGAGAGTAAACGAAATCACGCATTTCTAGACGTTCTTAATGATGTTCTACAGCGATCCTGGCGATATGACCTTGAAATGCACAGTCTGCATGCACTTAGCAGGTGCTTATATACAATGCACGTTGGGATGTTAAAGTGGGGATGTCACTGCCCATATAAGGGTTGCGCTGCATTCACGAAGTCTGATACAGTCGTCAACAGGCGCGGTTTGAATAGAAACTAGAAACACTAGAAGAATATGGGGCTCCAGTCGTAACCCCAGACACTGACTAGTTGCGTATACTGATAGGCGTATCTGCCGACACTCCTTGGACTTAGTAAATGTGGTTAGGAGGTAGAGATTTCTTGCAATCCATTGTATTAACGTGTTGTCATGTTGGCAGAGTTATACTCGTCGAACAGAGCATGTCGACTTGGGCTTCAATTGTTTGTCTTCCCTATCTCAAGCGAGAGACGAATCCCTCGCAATCACCAGGTATGAAACCGTTTCTGCATATTACTCTCTTTCGGTGAAGGTTGTTTCCGTATTTTACGTGACCCGATCATGATCTACCTAAGCTCCAGCTTCTCCACACAGTGTGAAACTTGTGTAATCCGACAAATTCACGAGGTGACTTGGTCCTGTATCTCCTATATGCCCTGATCCTGCCACCCAGACCATGCTCAAGTCTCTACCTCCTTTAGGACACTTGTACCGCACCAACTTAGGCACTTAATGATTAAGCCTCCCCTTCTTGTGGAGCATCTAGTCTGTAACCTTCTGTAAAATGTACTGAAAACGAACGGAGTCAAGGAGTCAGTGCCGTGGTTTAAATTGTGACCTTAGTTCAAAACAAGTTTTCATAGAGTCAGGTAACAAGGTTCTATTCATCACAGATCTATGGAGAGTCTGCATCATTTCAGGTTAAACAGAGGGGTTAAACTTTGTGGTTTGCACCATGAGCTTGTAGAATGGGGTTTTTCCAAGTAGAATTCATATATTCAGCTTATGTTTCTCTCTTCAGGGTCTGTGATTTTAGTACAGTATTTCCTATTAGCAAATTTTCAGGCAAGCTATCATAGATAATATTGACTTCAGTCTAGGATACCGCATTAGTATATGTGTTTTTGGTTCACGTGGTGGATTACAAATTTTCCAGAATCAGCGGAGCACTACTCCCAATTCAATGTACCTCACCATTGATACCCCAATTGTTTCAAATACTTTATGCACCTGAGTGTTCATCGGATCCAAAATTCATTGGGAAAATTATTGGTTGGACAGGTTGGCGACATAGTCGGATGGACACAGCTTTGTGTTCTTTATCTTTCACCTAGAAAGACTTCAGAGTAACTGATTATTCGTCTAGAGGTCGTTGTGACCATTGTGTAATGCAGGTCCCGCTGCTGGTTCAGTGTGCTAAAAGGTGGTTCTTCTATGTGTAGTATACGGGAATTCTATCTGTGGTAATTGCTTTCGCTGTAGGCAGAAAATTTCCCTGAAAATTAGTACTCTGCTTATCAACTTGTTGAATTGCAAGTACATACGTAGATCTGCTAACCTCTAGTACCTTGGCCCTAATAAAGAGCCCTGGAGTATAAAGTTCTCTAGTTTACAGTCAGTTACAGGGTCTGGTTTCCGAATTGCGTACTAGGAACAGGTGCCAGTACTAAGTAGCCAATTGTTGAATAAGCTCTTAACGTCTCAATCCAGCTCTTGATTCATTGGTCAAACCTGGAAACGGGAGAATCGTACTCGAGAAAACATGTGTTCTTCATAGGTGTTATGGTGCTAGGAAAGTTTGTAGATATTGGTGCGAACTGCAGAGGTGACTCGATAATGATCGTAAAGTAGGAATTTATTTTCTATCATGCTCTCATTGCCTTTTCCAATATACCTGCTTACTGCAGCGTGCATCAAGTCGTCACGGTCTCCGTTGTTTTCTGCAGTTCAAAAAGCAGCTTGGAAATCTGTGGAGGACCACAAACCCAGAATTTAGTGCTTGATTTGCCAAGCTGAACTGCACCGACTATGGTCTTAAGTAAATAAATGTTTCATAGTTATGTGATTTCTGCTTCTTAACTCCATCTGGTATTCTAAAAGTACTAAACATACAGATAACTGACACATATACTAAGGGCGATTTTGGAGGAGCTCCAAGGTCAGGGACCAATGAATTCAAGTAATCTTATTGGTCGAAAGCTTTAAATTGGTCCCAAGGCCTTTAAAACAGGGTCCAAGATCAAAAAGTGGCAAATTGAGGCTGAACCTACATGGCACCTATTTTGCAGGAAAATCAATTGGTTCTGACCAAAAAACAGTGCTAAAAGAAGAGCTCCTGATTTGCAGAACCAAGAATGAGGCTATGGACCAAGGTATAGTCCAACTCAAGGATTCAATTTGCTTCAAATAGTCCAAATTGGTTCCTAGGAAATTGGACCCTGGACCCTCCTCTAAAGTGGGCCTAAATACAGTTGGCTATTGTCGCTTTATTGCGTGTTCCTGTTACTCTGCTATAATTTATGATTTTCTAAAGACATGTTAGGTGGGGAAACTGTGGATTGGTCGGAGAGAGCCAAATGAACTTACATCCCCTTTTTGCTTTTCTCCAACTACGAGTACTTACACCAGCTTTTTGCGTTTCTCATAAATTAGTTGGTGAAGTCATTTATTTTACTCGTATATAGTGAAAATTTTCTTTGCTGCTGGCCAGATGTTTCTCTGCCGGTTTTGACGTGCCTCTTGCCTCGAAGTGAATTGGGGTAGATTGAAGATTTATAATTTGCGGGACGTTTTTGGAACCATAATGGCATGTTCGTTGGCTCTGTCCGGAGGGAAAAGACAGGTCACATCATTGTTCAACTTTTTGAGTAAAATTTTGTCTTGAACTTGTGGGCACTGGGTACCACCTAAATTTTGATTTACTCTGTCAATGCGTTTCATGCATTGCTAGACGGCGGACGAGCTTAACGATTCTCCAAGGTTGTTGATGGTATGACCTCAAATGCGAACTCTGCATGCACATTGCCTATGTATATTTCTGGTGCTTGCCCAACCATATTGTGATACACTAGATGCTGTAAGTCTTCGGATAGTGCTCAGGTACTTTAAAAATAATTGCGATCTGGTGGGTTATCAGTTGCCAATGTATATTATGCATGGAAAAATTTTATGCCCATAATCTAGTATACATCGCAGGCAGGACGTTTCGGATGGACAATGTCTATATTGCCCACAATTTAGCTCTCTAAACTACTAGAAGTGGCATAATTACCAAGCATATAGCAGGTAATTTTGGTTGTCTGGTGGCTTCGAACTCTTCAACGCAGGCAATACCATTTTTTTGTCCTTCCCCCTGAAATGCAAACGTACCTGCAGTATGTGACAAACTGCAGGTTAAATGGAGGTATGCTTATCATGTACATGCAAGCTCGGTAATTTATCTAGGGCTTGGCGCCTCCTGACCTTGTTTCGCCTTGCCGAAGCGATAGGTGGCGATTAAATCGGCGAAATCTCCTTTAAAATTGTGACACATTTTCAAATGGAGCATCACAAGACTACGTCAACCCCCACCACTTGCGTTACTACCACCGTTGAAGTCGTGGACCATTTCAAATGAAGGAATTTGGGCGACCTGACCACTCGGAGCTCTAGGAATAGCCGTGCACAGTAACAGCCTGGGCGCTAAACGCCCCCTAACGAGCTCTGTCCGGCGCTGGTTTCGCTTGTCTTTTTGCACACAATTTTCGGCCTTGCACAGTCCTGCAAGAAACCATGCAACCCGGTTTTCAATGTTCTTCAGTTCTTCAACAAAAAGCAGAGAACATTTTGTTGTTACGCATTGTCAATGATCTGAGCATATGTTTTGCATCACAGGCACAGATTTTGAACCCACTACCTTCCCTGCAGGAAGTGCAGCACTAAACAATGGCATACCATCAAGCACTGTGGAGCGTTTATTTTTTAAATTTAGTGCAGACACAAAGTCAAAAAGGGCAAAAATTTAAAAACCCTGCTACAGAACAACTCAGTTTTCCACAGGGCTGGACTGTCAGGCCTGAAACCAGCACCGGACAGAGCTCGTTAGGGGGCGTTTAGTGTCCTTCCAGTAACAAGGCCTCGATTTATGTAGTACGCATCTTGCTTAAATTAGTTCCTCCTCTGAACCCGACCCAACACGCTGATTAGCAAAGAAATTACGTAGGCAATGTAACGGCAATATACCTCCAGATTCAAGAGGGACGCGTCATGGAACCGTCAGGCTGCGATAATGCACCCCCTAAGCCTACGCACATGTCAGAGGCTGAGCTGAGCGGTGTGGATTTTCTTGCCGGCAAATGAATGACGTGGTGGCTAAGCGAGCGACAGGGCTGACGCGCATGCTCAGTCCTTGTGTTCAACCGTTCAGCCACCTGTTTTTTTTCTTTTTTAAAGTACATTGCATTGAAGATATTGGAATAAAATTTTTGATTCTCTGTTTGATAATCTGACTGTAATTATGTTAATTATGATTACATTTGTAAATAGCTTAGTTCATATTTATTTTATTTCATATATGTCCGAAGATTCACATAGCCCTTGATTTATGTGTTATTTATTCATTCATTTATTATATTAATGTTAATTATCGAAGATAACTTTATTCAATTATTTTTAGGATGGGAAGGAGTAGGTCTTGCTTTATATTTGTTAATTAATTTTTGGTTTACATAGCTTCAGGTCAATAAAGCAGTTATAAAAGCTATGCTTGTCAATCGAGTAAGTGATTTTGAATTAGCTTTTGAGATTATGGGTCATTTTATTATTTTTCAAACAGTAAACTTTTCAACTTTTTTTTCTTGTGTTAGCACCTTTTTTGAACCGTATCATTATTATTTTTTCACAATATGAAATTTCATGTCATAACTGTTATTTATATTTTACTTTTCATTGGTGCTGTTGAAGAATCTGCACAAATAGGATTACATACTTTGTTACCTAATGCAATGAAAAGTTTTTGAATAAATATTTGAGAGCTCTCATGTGTCATTAAGTACATTCTAACAATCTCACTGTATGCTGCAATCGTCGAATGAAAGTCCCTATTGAAAAAATATCTCATTTTGACCAATCAGCAGAAAACCTATAAGTGAATGTCAAGTTCACCTAGCAAAAAGATATTATCATGGTCAATAGTGCCCCCTTTTATTTTTGGGTTTGGGGCGATGTTTTTTATGTTTAAATTGTGTTCATTGCATTCAAGATATGGACAATTTTACATGGGTCAACATTGCCACTTTTTTATTTTATGCTTAGAGGTTGTGTGATTTTATTTTATTTTTTGGGTACATTGCAATGAAGATATGGACAATGATGCTGACCATAGGTTAACGCTGGCACTTTTTTATTTTTGGGTTGGGTTCACTTAGGAGAATGGAGAAAAAAATTCATGTATGAGAAGTTTTTTTGAAGGAAATGAAGAGTTGCGAGATGATTGTGCCATTTTGAAAAAATAGAAACTACTATGAAAATATGGATCACATCATTTTCTTATATAAGTTTAGGGGAATTTAGTTCATTTAATCACATAAATTTTTTTCAATATTTTTATTTGGGTTGTGGAGCCCCTAACAAGAGGGTGGAGGAATGGTGCCTCTTTTTTTAAAAAATTGATTGGGTTGTGAAGCCCTTGGGATATTGGACTGGTGAGTGGTTTTTTGCACAGGGTGTGACACTAGGCTGTCAGGCTGGCGAGACATTAAACACCCCCTAATGAGCTCCGTAGGGTGCTGGTTTTGGGCCTAACAGTGTAACCTTGCAAAGAACCGCCTTGTTCTGCCACAAGGTTTCTAAATATTTGTCCTCTTTGACTTTGTGTCTGCAATAAATCTGAAAAATAAGCCTCTCCCCTCAGGGCCTGATGGTATGCTAGTGGTTAGTACTACAGTGGAAGTTGTGGGTTCAATACTGCCTCGCGTCGGGCTGGGGGCATGTAATGTTGCAGGTCAATATGTTGTGGAGAGCAGAGCGAACTGTCTGGTCGGAGCGGATCCGCCCAGATATGCACGTCCGTTCTCATTTTGGCTCTCTGACCAGAGCGGGAGCCCGGCTGTCAGAGGTCTTATTCGCGGCTGAGCAGATGAATCCAAGCGCATGTGCGCAGTCCGGCCGCCAGTGCACGCAATTCTAATCCGATAGGAGCTCACCACGTTGGAGAACGCTGCCATCACCCATGTCCCAGCTACAGTAGCTGCATGCTCCACGTGATGAGCTTGGAATCAGATACTTGTCATCCGCTCTGCTAAAGTTATTGCCACAACATCTCAGCATTCATGATTGACGATGCACAAACTTATTTATTACCGTGGATTTCATGGAGCGATCTCCAGGGCCCCCCAAGTGGTGCTTCAGTAGCCGTTAATATATATATAAATCTACTAATGCAGCAACGGAATTCGTGAACAAGGTCCTGAAATACCAACAACACAACAACACAACTGTGCATCTGCAAGGGCAATTTGGATGCATCTATTGTGATTCGGACAGCGACTTCAATTTTCTAAGGAGATATTCGAGGTCGGACTACGAGACGTGCAAGGCACCTTTCATCAACGCTTTCTCAAATGCGGCTCTTTTTATTTTCTAAGTTTTGTGTATATCTATATCTGAATGTAGGTCACAGGTGGAAAAAAGAAAATGATCATAATCGCTATTTCTTCAAAGTGTGTTTTTTAACTTCAACAGAGAGTCAATAATAAGTAAAACGTTTTTGTGAACTAAATGACTATCAGAAAATACAAAGTAAAATGTTACTCCACAGTTTTCCTCATGCGTAATTGCATATTAAAATGATATCTTCTTTAAGTAACTAGCTTCAGCAGCATTTTTGTTTAGTGGTGAATTTCTTTCCAAAAATTAATATTCAACAAAATATTCTATTTTCTCCAAAAACTCACCCAAGATTTTTTTTAATTATAAAAATTTGTCATGTTTTCTACACATCAGTCTAGTTATATGCAAAATCTCACAATTAGGGGATGAGAGTGGTCAGTTTTGGCACAATAGGGCATCAAACATGTAACTAAGAATGAACAAAACAAAATAACTGGGACCCAAACTAGTTTTTCCAGCAATTTTGGTGATAAACTAAGTTTCATCCTGTCTTTCATTTTTCTTGAGCGCCTTCACTGCTGCTATACACTTTTTTCATTGCTCTTATCTGTACAACTACTATAAGTATTCTCAAACCTTGTGCATTAAATGCTGAATTGCAGCATTTCATATTGAGATTCAATAAAATTTCCTTACTTTGTGGATATCATTGAAAGAGAGGATAAGGGGTGAAAAAACGCCAAAAGACAAGGTGTGATTTTATGGATAATTCTAATGTTGAAGCAAATAGTCAAAATATTAAAAGTTTTTAATAAATTTGTACTTTCATAGCTGGTCTATAGCCAAACTTGGTTAAATCTCTTGGATGATCAACAATGTGACAATCTCTAGTGGTGTCTAATATCTGACCCTGCAAATTAGAGTAGAAAATCAAAATGTGTCTATTTGGCTTAGCAAAATGGTGTTGGCCCAACATTTTAGCAAAATTTGATGAGGTTGGTAAATTAAGGCACCAAAGTCTAACGATTGTCAAAAAAGAATGTAATAAATATGATATAACTATTCCTCTCTATTTCTGATTGGTCAATCATAATAATTAGTTTATGTAATTTGTTATTAGTAATCTCTCACCTATATGCAGTTCCAATTTTAGTTTGATGGGTGGGGTTGGAAAAAAATAATAGTATAAAATATTCCATTACCTAAGGAGTATAGCATTGCTCATGGCATGCTGGAGAGGCCTTAGTTTGGTTGAGAGTCTTAAACAATCTTGCTTCCCCATCTTTGGGTGCACCTACACTGCTTTAAATCACAACATTTGGTGATGTATGAAAACATTATTGTTCACATCAAATGCATCCTCTCTAGGTGCAAACATTTTGGAACTAGTGATTAATTTATAACAATTAGACAATGTCTTGCCATTGAAGCAAATGGAAAAAATTCTATTTTGTCATATTTTGTGGAGGTGGTCATTTTAGAACAATGAATTTTAAAGGGGAATCCCATCAATGGTGATGGGGGCATATTGGGGTTTGGTAAATCTAAATTCATAAATGGTTTGCATGGCACAGTCACTAGGCATCTTTTATGCCTAAGTTCCAATGTGTTTTCTTGTATGTCTTCTATAGAAACAAAACATTTTTGCTCACTTCATTTCACAAGATTCTTAAAATTGCCCTCCATAAACCCAGTACCAAACACCTGAAATCTCATGCTAGTCACTCACATGTGTATTTGTGAGTACTTGAATGTGTCAACCCCTCCCCTATTGTTAACCCTCATCATCTTATAACTAGATGAGGCATGCCCCCAACCAAACACAAATCGCCTAGAAACTTTTTGGTTACAATCTCCAAAAAAGATTGAACAATTTTCGTTCACACCAAATATTTGATCATAGGGTGGGTCCTAAATGATCATTGGTGCTTGAAATCCAACTTCTGTGTGAACAAATCAAGCATTTGATCAGAAAGGCGCATTTCGTGAATTTACTACCCTGAGACCTGAGAAATATTTGTGCAAGGTCACATACTGAACACTACTCAAGACAATGCTCCTATAATGGATCTAATGTAGGACTTATGAAATGTCCTTTCCTCAATACTAATGTGGCCTGTGCCATTGGCCCAAGTGTTACCACGTTTTCAACTGGTTTTTCCTTTCGAAACCTGGTTTTTTTGGAATTTATTTGAATTTTCAGCGGCAGAAATGCCTTAAAAATCAAAATTTTCCCACATTCTGAATCCAAATCTTACCAAATGAATTCCATTAAATCCTGCTCATCAAGATCTTTCCAGCGACACCAAAGTCACATTCTAATTCCTCCAAAATTTTCAGCTACAATTTAATTTAATTTTCAGCGAAGATATCATTTAATATTCAAGAACTTTTGCAGCGCATCCAAACACCATGAAACCAAGTGATGCACCCATCCTCCCGGAGAGCTTTCCAAAGAGACTAAGAATGCAATCTCAAGCATCCCAGTTTGGTGGATCTCATAAGTACACACAAAATAAAACAAAAGAAACAAACTACCTTCCTTCATAGATAGATGCTTCATAGTTAGATATTAGGATTGAAAACTACCTTATGACAATGATCTTTTTGGTGACAAGATTTCACCATTCTGTGAAAATATTTTTAAAAAAGACTGGAGTATTTTATTGCAAATTCCCTGTCTTTCAAAAAAAAATCATCAATTTTTTAAATTTAAATAATAGTCAAAAATTGCCACAATTTCCTACAACATGAAAGCATGTTTAAGATTTCCTACTTTCATATTTTGATGGAAAAATTTACTTATGGATGATCACCACTTGAGCAACATCATAAAATTGGGGGGGGGGGGGGGTTGACATTGCATTATGAGCAGTTGTTTAGGTTTTTTGAAAGAAAATGCGAATTTTGGCCCATTTTTCAAAAAATCATTGAGTTTGTTACCAAAGACTATGTTACATCCGTTTTGAAAAATGGCCAAAATTCTCATTTTTCAGGTCATTCCCAGGTTAATAACAGACCCATTGGGCAAAGAGAGCCAGTTGGCAAAGAACCAAATTCCATTGATATCTGTCACAAATTGAACCTGGGCAGGTTATTTTACTAACCTTGATTCTAGTTTTCAATTAGGGTTTAGGGACATATGATACCTAGGGGTGGAGTTTAGGCTATTTTAAAACTTATAAAGTATTTTGCCAGGATCCTTGTGCTGGCCATTAAAATGTTTCAAAAGTTATAGAATATTCTGTATTTTTAAAATATTAATACTGCATCAATTTTTATTTTTATTTTTTGAAAGAGCCATCTTTATATAACAGAATAATATTTTTTAAAAGAACCAGTTGTGAAACAAACAGACAAAAGCTTAGGACCTTGAAAGGTATGAAAAAATTTTAATTTGAAATTCGAAAAATTATCCAAGTTCTTTGAAAATGTAAATTGAAAGAACCAGAGCAGGTGATTATTGAAAAACAGTAATACTACCCAACACTCGAAAAAGGTTCTCAAGTTAGGCAACCCATCTCCAAGAGTCGACATTAGTACAGGGTTTAACTACGTTTTTCCAAATAGTTGTACATCACAACCATTGTTTTTCTTTTCCCTTCAATTTTGCAGTTTTGAATATTTGGAGCAATTTTCTCATTTTTTATCAAAAACAGTCGAATTCATCTAGAAAATAAATCAAATTTTTTTAATAGGTGTTGAAATTCTGCCAGAAAAATCAACTATTTTATAATCCCCAATCCTCATTTTGTTTCCTATATATATATTCAAATCCACTTTTTTAAATGTCTCAGTTTGTGAAGTTGACTCTAAGTATTTAAGAACTAAATAATAATGCAATACATGGAAATAAAATCTACCACGCCCAACTTATAATTTACTTTGACCTTTGTAAATGTATTGATCTTTCTAGTAGTTCCCCAAAAGCCACATGACATGGGAAAATGCTTGATTTTTAAGTGATTACAAAAAAGAATATTTATACACAATTTATTCGTTTTATCTCATTTTATCACAGTTGCATCATTTTAATGAATAATTTGCAACTATGTAGTTGTATATTATTGAACTAGAGCTAATGACCTAGAGGTATTATAAAGATGCTTATAGGATGAGGTCTAAGCTTTCTAACCTTTTGCTTATAAAAGTTCTAATAAAAATTGGTTTGATCAATAATTTGTCAAGATTCACAATGTGCATGCATGTATTTTCATTTTTATTTGTGAATTATGAAACATTTTTATTACATTTAATTTTTTGTTAGAGGAATTTTTAGTTGTACTATTCACAATTTTATTTAGTTCAATGACTAGGATCCAAGCATAGTACAAAATATGAACTAGTCACTTTAATAACTTCTTATCCATAAATATTGATTATAAAAAATTCACAAGTAAATAGCTACATCAAACTTATTAAACATTGAAGTATTAGTTCATGCAAGTTAATTACTAAATAAAATAAAAGTCAAATCATCAGATCTAGCAATCCCATTGGCCTAGGAAAGAAATTTTCAAGCCTACTTTAACATTCTGTTGAATATTGAAAGTAATGGTCCCTTTTTATAATTTTCATTGGCCTTTTAAAATTCACATGCACACACCTACAAAACCTTATTACACATTTAACTGTTAATTCACTAAAGGGGTGCAAACATGAAAAAATAGATTTAAAAAATAATCAAGCTAATAAAACCTAATTTTATTTTATTTTTTAAATATTGACATAGCAAGCAAGTAGATTCAAAAACAAATTAAATTTCATTATGAAAACATTGGGAGGTCCATTTCATTTACAGAAGCAGAATACAAAATTTTAAAATCTTTAATATGATAAAAGTGAATAACAAGTACATTTGAAATGGATTGGTCAAATCAATATGGTGTTCAAACCTACTTGCATTTTAAAAGTTGAATATATTATGATTATAATGTGTAAAAATTGAGAGCATATAAATGTTTTTCAGGTTTTATAACTTAAAGTTTTAAAATTTTGAATATTTCATGTACTTGCATTTTTTAGAGTCTACTTAAATGCATATTAAACTTGATATTTTCTAATACCATTGTCATAAAATTAAAAAACATGTTGATTATCATCATTAAAGAATTTTTTTTTAAAAATTATTATTATGTTTAATTTATGTTCAATGTTTTCTTGTTAGCTAGTGATCACTAGGTCTTAGTCGATTTTTTTACAATATAAAATCCTTTCATTGACTTTTTCCTTTCATTTTCAACCCCCTATGTTTAATTTATTTTCCATATTATCTTCAATGACCTAGTGACCATGGGTGTTAATCCAATGTTTTTCTTATGTCATGTGCCATTTTTGCACATTTATCCTAATGGCCACCAATGTAATTTGAACTCTCCAAAGAAATATTATAAATTTTAAACTAAAACAATTCATATTTATAAATTATACATGTTATATCAACATTTATTTTATGATTATTTCTCATTTATGTTACAAATAAAATTTTAATATCACAAGTTGTCTATCTTACTTTGCTTGCACCCCCACAATAATTTAGAAAAAATAATCAAATCACCAAATCCAATAATTTCATTGGCCATAGCAATTTTTCTTTACACCTACACACAAGGCTTTTCAACATCCTCTAAATATATTAGTACACTAATAATATAACCCTTGTCTCTATACATATAGGGTTAATTAAAAACTAATGTTTCAAAATACTTAGTAAAGTTTGTTTCAGTGGGAGTGATATAATATTAAATATTTTATGAAGGAACACTTGGTGGTGCATTTACCAAGAACATGTGAAACCAATTCTTCCATTTTAATTTTACATATATTAAAATGATTGCTAACAATTTTAAGTGAGTCTCTTAAAAGTATGCTATTAATGTTTGAAATACATGTTGGATGAAGATTTATAGAAAAACATTGTGAATTGTCTTTGTTCTAATAAAAATGGGTTAGAGTGAACCAACAGCCACCGATGCACCAATTCAGGATGAGGCCTTTCAAGCTATTTTGGGGATGAACCAAAAACACATCCTCTTCCCCTGCCCAAGGATTTTTTAGCCCCCTTCCCTGCCCCAAAATTTTCCCCTCCTACCTACTTCCCCCACCCTCCTACCTACCGACCCCCTCCTACCTCCTTCACCCCATTTCCCACTCATTCCATCTCCAAAGCTTGGGAAAGCTCCTGAGCTTGAATAGCACAAAACTTCAAGGAGATGTAGACACAAGGCTTGAAGAAGGTGGAGAGCTCAACGTTGAAGGAATGTGGAGAGGAAAAAACAGGAGGAGCGCTTCATCCCAAATGCAGAAGCGAGAGAAGAAAGGTAAGCTCCCTCCTTTTTTTACATTTTTTTCTTTTATATGGTTTTTTTTTTCCTTTGTGTTTTTCTTTCTTTCTTTTTGTTTGAGAAGAAGAAGATGCTAGGAGAAAGTGCTTCAAATCATAGAGCAAAAGCAAAAGGGTAGAAGCAGGAGCCAAAAATGAAAAGGCGAAACAGGAGCTTGAAGGTAAACTCCCTCCCTTCTTTGTAGTTTTTTTCTTCTCTATAGTTTTTTTTTCTTTGTGTTTTTTTTTTTTCTTCTATTTGAGAAAAAAAAGATGCTAGGAAAAAACATTTGAAACAAAAGGGCAAAAGCAGGAAGGCAGAAGCAGGAAGGCAGAAGCAGGAGCCAAACATGAGAAGGTAAAATGGGAGCTTGAAGGTAAGCTCCTTCCCTTCTTTGATTTTTTTTTCCTCTATGGTTTTTTTTTTCTTTGTGTTTTTTTTTTTTTTTTCTTTGTGTTTTTTTTCTTTTCTTCTACTTGAGAAGAAGATGCTAAGAGAAAGCACATGAAACATAAGTGCAAAAATAGGAGGGCAAAAGTGGGAGGGCAAAAGTGAAAAGGCAGAACATGAGCTTGAAGGTAAACTCCCTCCCTTCTCTACATTTTTTTTCTTTTCTTCTGCTTGGAAAGAAAAAGATGCTAAGAGAACACATTTGAAACGAAAATGCAAAAGCAAAAGGGTAAAAACGGGAGCCAAAATTGAGAGGTTAGAGCAAGAGCTTGAAAGTAAGCTCCCTCCTTTCTCTTCGTTTTATTTGTTGTTTTTTTCTTGTGTGTTTTATGTTCTTTGTGTTTGAGAAGAAGAAGATGATAGCACTGTGCTGTTGTCTTCTTCTGTGGTGGTGTTATAAAGAAGAAAAAAACAATGGCAATGTGCCGTCATCTTCTTTTGTGGTGTTGTTACAATGAAAAAGGCGATGGCAGCTTGTTACCATCACCTTCTTCTTGGTGGTGTTGATGCGAAGAAAGCAACAACAGTTTGTTATTGTTGCCTTCTTCTCTATGTTAGAGAAGAAGATGATGGTAACAATGCACGGTCGTCTTCTTTTGTGGTGTTATTGGAACAAAGAAGGTTATTATCACCTTCTTTTCTGTGTCTGAGAAAAAAAAAAAAAAAAAAATGACACCGTGGCTTTTTTTTCTATGTCTGAGAATAAGACGATGGTGCAACAATGTGCCGTCGTCTTCTTCTATGGTGGTGTTAAGGTTTAATTTGGTGGTTTTGGGGTTTATAGGGTTCATGGCAGAACAAAGAAAAAGTTTATTACAAATGCAATTTAAGTTGAGATGCAATGTTGTCATCTATACATCGCTTGTCATGCAACAACTTCTTATCAAACTAAACACAAGATTACAGATAATGTTATGGTTTAGGGTTTCCACTTTATATAGTCAACTAGGTTTTTTTAGCCCTTTCATTTTTTGGACTACCCAATTTTTGAACTTTCGTCCTTTGATATATTATAGAAACCCTTTTTTTTCATTGTGTTTTTTAACATTTCTTAATCCACCCATATTTGTACATCTTTTATCAATATAATATTTTCCTTTAATCACACTTATTTGATGGGTATATGGTTAATTATATATCTCTTCTTTTTCATAATCTTCATAATACTTTAGATGTAAAAATCAAAACTAAAATAGGCCTATATGAATATGTAACATTAATCTGTTTAAGGTTTACAAAGATCAAAATTAACATTGTGCAATATCTACATTCTTTATATTATAATTTCCATAAGACCATTTCAAATATGCAATACCCACATATAGGTCTCGTAAATAGTTGTTGATTTTTAACATATTTTGCCATACTTGCATATAAATTTCCATTGTAATATTTATGGGACTCATATGATAAAATAATTTAGTCTAAGTATCAACAAATAATGTCATAATTAATGAATTACTAAAAATTTATTTTAGATAATTTAAATGATCGATTATCATATTTAAACAATCATTTTTAAAAAAATATTAATCAACTGATTATTTGGTTAAACCTTAATTATTCAGATAATTAAAATTTAGATTTAAAAATCAAATCAATAATTTGATATTTAATTTATTATTTTAATTGGATTTTTTATGTTGATAAATTATTCAAATCATTATTTTAGATAATTATTCATGATAATTAATTGTCATAAAATTAATTTAGGTATATAAAAAGACATATTTTGGGTACCTAAACCACTTATTTTGAATTGACCTTACATAAGGGTATTGCATTTAGGGTTGATTATTCACCTAAGGTTGTCTAAATCACCTATGGATTATTTCAAAATGAACTTGCATGCAGGTATTACATATAAGTTTTGATTTTCATTGAAAGGCCACCCAGGCTACATATTGGTTATTTCAAAATGACCTTACATGTGGATATTGCATTTAGGGTTGGGTCTACACCTTAGGTTACCTAAATCACCTAAGAGTTATATCAAAAATGAACTTGAATATGGATATTGCATTTAAAGAAATGTAAAAAAAACATGTATATCTTACCATTTGGTAATATTTCCAAGTTAAGTTTTTTCACTTTCGTATTATGTTTAAACAGAAGTTAGTTAAGAAATATTGAACTTTAAAAATTATGGAACAAATGGCAACAAAGGAAATTCATAATTATGTTATAGATTTAAATAAATAATAAAATCAAAAACCAATATAATGAACAAAATCTAGAGTATAAACCTTAAACCTTGATATATATGAACCAAATTCCTGAACATTAAATCATAAGGCATAACCATAAAAATCCAAATAATATTTTTCCATAAGCCATATTACAACCCTAACTATATAAACCTTAACAAAAAAAAGTCCTAGTGATATATGCCTTAAACCCAAAAAACTATACAAAGTATTCAAATTATATAATGTAAAACTAAATAAATAAATAAAAATTTAAAAAATTTAAAAACCAAAATTTAAAGCTTTTAAACTACAAAGATTTATTGATCGAAAAAAAACCTTAATCTTAAAAAACAATCGAATAAATTTTGTAAAAAACCAAAAGAAAATATATGTTTCTTACCTTTGTGTGATCTTTCCAAACTAATTTTTTCCAGTCTTTTTGAAAAGATATAAAATGAAATTGTATTATTTCACATATGTCTACATTCTAAAATTTAGCCTAGTTTAGGTTAATTACTATAGATTTGTGAAAAACTTGGTAACTAATTTATGTGTCCCAACTTTCAACCTAAACCATAATCTGATAATACATACTTGTAATAATTACATAAAAGATGTATTGTAATGTCCATTCCATAAATAAATTAGGTAAAAAAAATTTAATAAATTATGAATTATCTAAACTAAAATGACTACAATTATGACATTATTTCCATTTTAAATTGTTTGTAATACCTACATATGGGAACCTATGTTCATCATCCATGAACTAAGGCAAACTTTAATAAATTGATAGGTAGGATTGGGCGGCTAGGGGGTGGGAAAAGTGAGTAGGTAATTTAGTTAGGTATTTGGTTATGTAAAAAACATAAGTAGGTAGGTGAACATAGTGGTAGGTAAGAAGGTGGGGGTGCATAGGTAGGTAAGTAGGTATATAAGTAAGTGGTTGGGTTAGTAAGCAAGTAACAAGTAAAAAGGAAGTTCAAGGAGCAAGGTAGATAGGGTACTATAGTAGGTAAGTAAGTAGGTATACAGGTAGGTAGTTGGGTTAGTAAGCAAGTTAGTAAGTAGAAAGGAAGTTTAAGGAACAAGGTAGATAGGTTACTAAAGTAGGTAGGCATGTAAGTAGGCGAGTTAGTAGGTAGGAAAAAAGTTACACTAGCAAGGTAGCAAGGTAGCTAGGTAGATAGGCAAGTTAATATGTAGGAAACAAGTTACCTTATCAAGGTGACTAGGTTTGTAAAGTATTTATGTCAATAAGTTGGTTGTGTATATAGGGTTGCTAAATAATAATGTAGCTAACTCAGTAGGGTAGGTCGTTAGTACAATGATTAGGTCAATAGGGCATGTAGTTGATAGTGTAACTAGGTTACTAAAGTAGGTAGTTAGTATAGTAGTTAGGTTAGTAAGATAATTAGTTATTAAAGTAGTTATGTCAGTAGGGGGGGATAATTAGTAAGGTACCAAGGTTGGTATAATATTTATGAGGGTAGGAAGGTGAACAAGGTATGTGTGAGGTTAGGTCTAGGAAAAAAACAACAAAAAACAAACCAAAAGAAAAGAAAGTATAGTGGTCAGTAGCAAAAATAAATGGACTGTCATGAACCCCATCTAATGCCAAATGAAAAAACGCAGCCCATCCAATGGATAGAACAACCAATTGGTGCATTGGTGGTTGCGGGTTCACTCTGGCCATAAAAATGTACATGTTTACAGTGTGCTGCTAAAGGGCTAGAGTGAACCAATAGCGACCAATGCACTAGTTGGTCATTCTATCCATTAAATGGGCTACATTTTTTCATTTGGCACTAGATGGGGTTCATCATAGTCCATTTTTTTTGTTGTTGACCATTGTAATTTTTTTTCTTTTTGATTCTTGGTCGTTTTTCCCATGGACTTGACCTCACACATAATTACCCTATTCATTTTCCTACCCTCATAAGTACTACACCAACCTCGATACCTTATTTATTATCCCCTGCTGACATAACTACCTTAATAACTAGTTATCCTATTGACCTAACTATTGTACTAACCACCTACCCTACTAACCTAGCTACCCTATTAATTACATACCTTACTAACTTAACCACTGTACTAACTACCTACCTTATTACCTAGCTACCTATATACACAACCACCCTATTGACATAAATATTTTACAAACTTAATCACCTTGATAAGGTAACTTGTTTCTTATGTACTAACTTGCCTATCTACCTAACTACCGATTTATCTATGTTTTTTACATAGCCAAATACTTAATTAACTACCTATTCATTTTTTCCACCCCCACCCCCCTTCCCCTTCAATCCTACCCATCAATTTATTAAGGTTCACCCTAGTTCATGGATGATGAACATACGTCTCCATATGTAAGTATTACAAACAATTTATTATGGAAACAATGCCATAATTGCAGCCATTTTGGTTTAATTAATGCATATTTTACTAAATTTTGTTTACCTAATTTATTATTGAATAGACATTACAATACATCTTTTCATGTAATTATTACAAGTATGTACTATTAGATTATGGTTTAAGTTTAAGGTTGGGACACATAAATTAATTAATAAATTTTTCACAAATGTATAGTAATTAACCTAAAGTAGGCTAAATTTGAGGAGAATTTTTTAGGGTTTGCAAATATGTGAAATAATACAATTTCATTTTATATCTTCTTCAAAGAAAGTGGAAAAAATTAAGTTGGAGAGATCATACAAAGGTAAAAGACAAATATATATTTTTTGGTTTTGTACAAAATTTATTTGATTTTTTTAAAAGATTAAGGTATTTTCTTTCAATCAATAAATATATATAGTTTAAAACCTTTAAATTTTGGTTTCTAAATTTTTTCCTATCTTTTTAAATTTGTTTATTTTGCATTATATAATTTGTATAATTTATATAATTTTTTGGGTTTAGGGCATACATCACTTGGACTTTTTTTTATTAAGGTTTGTATAGTTAGGGTTGTAATAAGGCTTATGGCAAAATATCATTTGGATTTTTAGGGTTATACCTTATGATTTAGTGTATAGGGATTTGGTTCATATATTTAAGGGCTTAAGGTTTATACTCTAAACTTTGCTCATTATATTGGATTTTGATCTTATCACTTATTTGGATCTATACCATAATTATGAATCTCTTTGTTTCCATATGTTCCATAGTTGTTAGAGCTTAATATTTTCTAACCACTTTTGTACGAATTATGATCTTCTAGGGTTGCGTTTTCAATTGGGACTATAAACTTTGGTGGAAGGTTGTCATCTTTTATTCCTAAAAGTATGCATTTATCTCTTATTACTTCTTTTGTTTTTTGTTTATATTTTCACAATTCAACCTCTTTTCATTTCCTAGTTATTGGATATAGAAAGAAGGTCAAGTTTCATTAAGTATATAACCATAAATAAAGATTTTACACCTTTATACACATATTTCATATTCAATATCCTTTTGTAGTTTGATTTTTTCATACCCATATGTGAATAATGCATTGACTCCCCACAACTCGTGTGGGTTTTATGGCCTAAGGCAAGTATTACATTTTGCACCTTTCAAACAATGTGCATTAATTATTATTATGTGGGTATTGCTACATGGGGTTTTTAGACATTCTAGGTTTAAAGTACAATCCGGGTATTGCATATGTGAACATTTTCAATGATAGAAGGTTTAATAATTCAATGTGGGTATTACCAAAGTTTGTTTTAGTATATGGGTTCATAATGCAAGTGTTATACATTATGTACATTGGAACAATAAATATTTTATATCATGATATGGGTATTGTAATGGGAATTCCAAGTCACAACATTGATTTTAAAGGAGCCATGTATGTATTGCATTTTGGGTTTTTGTTTAATGATGAATGTTTATAGAATTATAAATTCTCTTAATCCAAGAATTTATCCTACTTCCTTCAATCATGGGAAGGGTTCCAAAGTCCCATTCCATTCATGTCCGAAACCCCACCAAGTCCCCTTTCTCAAACAAGGACTTGGTGTGGAGGTCCAGGATACGCCATGGAGGGCAAAATAAAGTGACCTTTCAATTTGCTTATGTTCCATATGCTCGCATCTCGGAATTCTTGGAAGGTGAACAAAGGGATACAAGCACCCTTGTGGAATGGAATGTTTATAAAAACTTCCCAAGCCAAATGGATGTCAAGCAACCAAGTATCAAAAACCACCTCAGGCATACATGGTAAACATTTATGGCTTTAACCTTTTTTTATTTCTTTAATTCATATACTAAAGATGTAATCATTTATGTCTTGAAAGTTTTTTGGTTTAAGTATTAATGCAGATATGGACCAGAGGATTATTGGAAAAACTCAACCCACACTCGATCTATTAAATGAAGATGCCTAGCATCATTCTCAATCAAATGTCTATACACACGACCTAATGTGGCTGAAATCATAATTTATCATAAGGCCCATACACAAACTAACATGTCATTCACACATGGTGAGCATGACCCAAAATCAATTTCTTGTATGTCTCATTATGTTCCACAAATGTCACAAGCATTGAAGGACTACATATGGGCCTAACTAAACTTAGGTTACATGGCCAAACAAATATATGACAAGCATAAAACAATTCGGTGGGAACGTGTGAATGCGGGTCAAAGCATGACAAAAGATGATTTCATTCGGCTTCAAGACATTGCATATTTGGATCAAAAACATAAAAAAGGGAGTTGGCATTTACACACCAACCCTGCAATTTCAATTCGGTCTTGGGCTTTCTAACATTCGAAAGATTTGTTCTTTTCCCAAGATGTTGATGAAATCAATGGGATTCAAATCCCATTCACCATAGGCATTCAAACACCAACTCAATGTGAGTCCATGCTATCATATGGTCACAATGGTGCCATTTTTATGGATGCCACATTTGGCACAAATGGCATGAAATTTCATCTATTCACCTTGATGGGGTTTGATGATCATCGCACGAGTGTCCCTTTAGCCTTGATCATTGCAAATAGGCAAACAATTGAAGATTTGATTGAATGGTGAAACCATTAAAAGATAAGATGTTATCACACATGCCACATTGGAAACCATCATGTTTTCTTATTGATGATGCACCTCAAGAATTGAAGGCATTATGGTTAGTTATATACCTAGTACCTACTTTGTGTTTATTTCTTAAATGTTTTTTAATATCTTTCATAAAATTCTTGATTACTTCAAATGCATTTCCTGTTATACTAACTCCATCCATTCATGGAGATTTTATTGCATATGTGTCCTTATTAAAGTCGTATGGGGTATGGACAAGGTTCTCATCTACCTTTATTGTTGGCATGTTCTCAAAGCATGATGCTTATGTGGTACTGAAAAAATCAAAGACGTGGAAGTGCGGGGTGGAATCCTCAAAGACCTTCATGATGTGATGTACATGTCCATCAATCATGGAAAAATAATTGATGATTTCAAAGAGTGTGGAAGGGTTACTGTAAAATAAAACCTTCATAAACATAGGCTTGGTGATGCGTGGACAAATTATTTCTAGACTTATTACCATCAATTAGGTAAGTGATAATATTTATCATGGTTTAATATTCAAAATTCTTTTGTAATAATGTTATTCATCCTTGTGCATTGTGTTTATGTTTGCAGAATTATGGATGGTGGGTGTTCAAAGAGTGCCCCATTCCAACCAAGACACCCAAGTGAACATTGAATCATATCATGGTGCGTTGAAATGTTAGCTTACTTTTGACTCAAAAGGCCTTAAAGGTCGTAAGATTGACTGGTTGGAGTGGAGATTAACAATAACCATTACACACCAATACATGCACACATTGGAAATGAAAAAAAAAGGTTTCATAAAAACCAAGTTTATGGAGGCCATTATTACACGAAATGTAAAAAAGGTAGCCTTTATTCGATTCACTCATGTGTACCAACCAACCCTTGAAAGTGATGGAGCTTGGGGCATATGGAAACAACACCTTCCTAATGTTATTTACGTGATGAAATTCCCATTCATCGAAATATTTTGTTACACATGTGAATGGGCATTGCGAAGGAACATGTGTAAACACCTAATTGTGGTCATTCTCACATGCACATACATTTCTCAAGAAGATATCATTCATTACTGTGGAACATGGTATGGATCACATTGTGGAAGGTTGGGTCACATGTTTGTGAACCCATGACATATTCTAGATGATATGGAGTCCAATGATGATGACAAAAATGAACATCTTGAAAGTGATCATGGGATCATAAAATTTGATGGGCTCATGAACATGGAGCAAAGTGATTTCCCTATGGGTGCCATTATAGGGTCTAATGACATAATAATTTCATCAACCTCGATGGAAAGGGCTCTGCACAATTGGTGACTATAATGCAAGATATCACAAATGAATATTAAAAAAACAATGTGACACTTTGTGAACATGCCACCTCACACATGAGAGTATTGGCGTGTAATATTCGTAACATATGCCTCACAAAGGCAAATGCAGTTTCACACCTAGGATTGATGTTACACTGCATAGAAGATGGATTGGGAAATAATGTCAAACAACTCAAAAATTGACATGAAACAATGTTCAATCACACAAATGTATGTATTAAACAATGTCATGAATAAATGTTTTAATGACTAATCAAGATTGTTGCCATTAGCACTAAGAATTTTGTTTTAGAATCAATTTTGTATGGAGGAAACCATAGCCCAAATTCTTTGAACATCATGTATTCAACACACACATGAAGTCTAATATGGCATGAAGGTTATTATTGTTTCTAAGTAATAAGCACAAAAAGTGTGAATCGTAAAAACACAAGGATAGTGATATTATTAATGTTAAATGCAGGTATTGTAACTAGGCCCCAAAATCCTAGTCAATAGAAATAAATATAAATGCAAGTATTACAATTAAACCCCAAAATTGCAATTGGTAAAGGTAAATATGGGTGTAGGTATTGTAACGAAACCCCAAAATTCTAGTTAGTAAAAGTAAGTATGGGTGTAGATATTGTAACGAAACCCCAAAATTCTAGTTGGTAGAAATAAGTACAAATCTGGGTATTTCAAGTTTAAATGAAGAATTAACCCTAAATGCAATACCCATGCTTCAAAAGATCCCATCTAGATGGTTTGGATACCCTTAAGTGAAGACCTAACCCTAAACACAATACCCACATGCAAAGTCACTTTGAAATAACCCAACCCTATATGCAATACTCTCATTCAAGGTCATTCCGAAATTACATATGTGGGGTTTAAGCCTCTTTAAATGAAGATCCTACCTTAAATGCAATACTCACATGTTAGGTCATTCCAAAATAATTAGTTAATTTTAAAATAGTATGTTAACAAAAGTGTGTATAAAGGTTGGGGTTATTGATTAAGAGTTCCATGATTCTTACTATGTTTCATTGAATTTGAAAAAAGGTTCTATTGTTTGTGGAACAAATAATACAATAACAATTGTGATCAAGCTTATCTTGATGTAAGAATTTTACATGGAAAAGTTAAACTTGCAATCTATAACGTGGATTACTTATCTTGAATAGTGATTTCAATAACTTATTAAAACAAAAATGTAATTAAGTTAATCAATCAAATATCAAATTAATCAATTTGATTTTTAGATCCAACTTTTTATTATCCAAGTAAATAAAATTAAACCAAATGACTAGTTAAATATTTTAAATAAATAAATGATTATCTAATTATTGATCATTAATCATTTAAGTTATCCAAAATATTGGTCTATTAATTATTTAAATATATGACAAATGTTTTTGATAATTCATTAATTATCTAAAATATTTTACATTAAATTGGGAGGAAATTTCTAGGGTTTAGACATATGTGAAAAAATACAATTTCATTTTATATCTTCTTCAAAGAGATTGGAAAAATTAGGTTGGAGAAATCACACAAAAGTAAGAAGCAAACCTTATGTGAAAACCCAACCTTAAATGTAATACAAAGTTTGTCGAGATCAAAAAATTAAAAGTTCAAGCTTAAAATTTCTTCAAATATGTTCATATTTATCTTTTTTCCCTTTCAAAGTTGTAAATTCATTTCAAAAAACAAAAATATAAAATCTTTAATTTAGTAAGATGTTAAATTATGTTTTAAAAAAAATCAAAGCACATGATTTTCTACATTTTTTTTTGTTTCACATAATAATAAAAATGATCTTTCCCATATATTAATCTTATGTCTGATTGAAATTTTATTTTATACTTTTTTGATATATAATAAATAATTTCTTAATTAAAATAATCATATAATGGGTCAAAAATATTTTATATTTTATACATATATAACACAAGTCCTTATGTAAATTTTATTTTTTGTGATGTATAATATTGGTTTAAATATTGGTCCAAATATTTTTAAATAGGTAGTTTACTAACTTAGGCCACATAAACTTAATAAGCATTTATGATTGTTTAATGTCTATTCTTTACTATATTATAACATACTGAATTTGAACTTAAAAAGTTTATTAAAAAGAAAACACATTTTTTCATATAATTGTTATAAATATATACTATTTGATTATGATTCAAATCTAAAGTTTGGGAAAACCTAAATTAATTAAAAAAATTTACAAGTCTATAGCAATTAAAATAAATCTATGGTGCATTTGAGGGGGAATTTTATATGCAAAACAATGCAAGATATATTTTCTAAGCAAGTGAAAGAAATCAACTTGGAGATATTAAGAAATGGTAAAAGACATATCTTCTTTTGTGTTTTGTTACAAATTTTATTTAATTATTAAAAACATTAAGGTTAAATTTGTAATTGGTGAAAGTAAGTATGTGTGTGGATATTGTAAAATTATATGAAATCTTAACCTTAAATGGAATAGCCATATTCAAATTCATTTCAAAATAACCCATAGGTGATTGAGGCAAACCTTAAGTGAAGACCCAACCTTAACTACAATACCTGCATGTAAAATCATTTCAAAATAACTAATAAATGGTTTGGGTACCCAAAATATGTCTTTTTATATACCCAAATTAATTATTATTCTGAATTAATTTTATGAAAAAATGCAGGTATTATCATGAATGTAAAAAACTAGTGACTATTATGGGACCTATATACGAGTATTATAATGAATGTAAAAAACAACATCTATTATGGGACCTACATGTGGGTATTGCATATTTGAAAATGGCTTTATGGAATTTATAATAGAAAATGATGTAAGTATTATATGTTTTAAATGTGGGTATTGTTTTAAAAGTCTTTAAGTGATGTGAATCCTATTACATTAGATGTAAGTATTGCACAATGTTCATTTGATCTTTGTAAACCTTAGACAAATTAATGGCACTTATTCATATGGACCTATTTAAAGTTTGATTCTTACATCTAAAGTACTAAGAAAATTATGACAAAGAAGACATATATGATTAACCATATACCCATCAAACAAGTGTGACTTGAAGAAAATATTATATTGATAAACAATGTACAAAAATGGGTGGATCAAAAATTACTAAAGAATTCAATGGAAAAAAAAAGGTTTTTTATAACATATCAAAGGACTAAAGTTTTAAAATTAGGTAGTCCAAAAAATAAAAGGGCTAAAAAAACCTAGCTAACTATATAAAGTGAAAACCCTAAACCATATCATTATCTACAATCTCGTGTTTAACTCGACAAGCAGCTGCTGCATTGGTAACCTTTACTACATGACGAGCAATGTACAGATGGCGACATTGCATTTCAACTTGAACTGCATTTGCAACAAACTTTTCTTTGTTGTATCCTAAACCTTATAAACACCAAAAAACTATCAAATTAAACCTTAACACACCTTAGATGAAACAAAATTATAAAAATAAAATAAACATTGATCATTATTATTTCTTACCTTCCATGAATCATTCTAGATTCATGGCAATTTAATACATTTGTCAATTATTTTGTCCAACTTGCTTTACTGGACTTTCGATCCCAATTTTTGAAATCCCATGTCATTTTCAATTATCATAAATATACACAACATGTGGATCGAATCATCTTTTGTAAATCTTCATCCTTCTCCATTCATGATGTTGCATCTTAAAGCATGTTTCCCATGCCCTAGGCATTAAAACCCAACACCTATAACAATTATTTTAAAGATAATTTGACCAAAGCTGGTTTTGGGAATGGTGGACATTCTTCTACAACAATTACCAACTTATCCCATTCGCGTTAAGGACCTCTTTTAGAAGTTGAAGGCCTCCCAAGTTTGGCCTTTTCTGCCACCAAGCCATGCACTTCTTTTAAATGTTTGGTCAATAACCATTTGACATAATGTGCAACAATGCAAGTGCCAATTTTACATTTCCATTTCGACCCATCCTTCATCCATTCTTTGTCCTTTTGAACCAAATTAGGTGGACAAGGGGATGTCGGTGGTTGAGAAGCCTGGTTGGTTTCAAGTTCCAGACCTAAACCAAAAAATATAAAAAAGTAAATCATTATTTTTTAGTAAAAAAATCCTAACCCTAAAACCTTACACATAAAAAGTTCAAAAAATAAAATGCAAGTATTGTCAAACATAAAATCACACAATCAGATAAAATTCCTATAAACTTTAACTATTTTTAGGTAATGTAATAAAAAAAATTTGACAAAAAAAATCCCACGGATATAATTAAATTAAAAAAAACTTGTATAATTTCTTATATCTACGTTTAATTTAATGTACATAAATTCTAAAACAATCTAACCCACCATTTTTTGATTGAAATTTTCAATCTATATTGAAAGTGATTTCACCATTTGAATTGCAAACTATCATCATTGTCAATTTTAAGCCACATAATTTTTTTGATTCATCAATTTTCAATTTTGATGGAGCAACATTTTGCTTTTCAAGTCTCAATTCTAATGGAACAACATTTTGCTCACCAATAGTCTATTCTGATGAAGCAACATTTTGCTTATGAACTTTCAAATCACCACCACCTTTCTTCAATTTCTTTTTTCTAGCCATTACAACCTTCAATACTAAAAAAAACCACCATTTCATTATTAATTTTCAATTCTAATGAATCAAACCAAAAGGACCAAAAAAAGGAAAAAGAAAAAAAGAAAGAAGGAAACCGCTTATTGCCATCACCTTCTTCACAACACCACCACCATAAAAGAAGGCAACGACATTTCTATCGTCACTTTCTTCATAGCAAAACCAGCAAAAAAGGTAATGGTAATTATCGTCATCATTTTTTGCAACAAAGCCATCAAAGAAGGTGATGGAAGATGTCGTCTTCTTCTTTTTCTTTACAACACCACCACAAAAGAAGGCAACAGTAGCTTGGTGTCATCACCTTCTTCACTACAACAGAACCATAGAAGAAGATGATGGCTCATTGCCATCATTTTATTTTTTTCAAACACAAAGAAAAAGGTGATGGTAGCAACTACCATCGCCTTCTTATTGTAATAGAACCATAGAAGAAGACAATGGCTTATTGTCGTCATCTTCTTCTCAAACACAAAGAAGAAGGTGATAGTAACAATTATTGTCGCCTTTTTCACTACAACAAAACCATAGAAGAAGATGACGGCTCATTGCTATCATCTTCTTCTTCTCAAACACATCGCCTTCTTCGCTGCAAGAAAAGCAAAAAAGAAAATGATGGTGATGCAATGCACCGTCGTCTTTTTCTTCTCAAGCACAAAGAAAAAAGCAATGACAATAAAACCAAAGAAGAAAAGAAGACGGCGACGGCAACAAGTCGCCATCATTTTTTTCATTGTAACAAAACCAAAAAGAAGAAGGCGATGGTAGCAATTATCGTCGTCCTCTTCGTTGTAATAAAACCAAAAAAAAAAGGTGACAACAATAGTTGTCGTCGCCTTCTTCGCTACAATAGAACCAAAAAAAGAAGGCAACAATAGTTTGTTGCCATCGCCTTCTTCGTTACAACAAAACCAAAAAAGACAAGTTGTCGTCACCTTTTTCACTACAACAAAACCAAAAAGAAAAAGGTGACAATAACAAGCTATAATTGCCTTCTTCGCTACAACAAAACCAAAAACAAGAAGGCAATGGCAGCTTGTTGTTGTCGCTTTCTTCACTACAACAAAACCAAAAAGAAGAAGGCGACAACAACAGCTACTATCGCCTTCTTCACTGCAATAGAACCAAAAAAGAAGGGAGGGAGCTTACCTTCAAGCACTCCCAAACTCTGACAATGGTGGCTCCCACTTCAAACACTCTTGAGCTCTGACAATAGTGGCTCTCGCTTCAAGCGTTCCCAAGCTTTGACGATGGTGGCTCCGGCTTTAAACTCTAACAATGGAGTGAATACAAAATGAAGTGAAATAGGTAAGAAGGGTGAGGTAGGTGGAAGGGAGGTAGGAGGGGGTAGGTAGGTGGGAGGGAGGTAGGAGGGGGGAGGTAAGTAAGGGGGGAAGTAAGTAGGAGGGAGGTAGGTAGGAGGGAAAAACTTTTGGGCAGAGAAGAGGCTAAAAAAACCAAAAACTTTGGGTAAGGGAAGATGTGTTTTTGGTTCATCCCCAAAACGGCTTGAACAGCCTCATCCTTAACTAGTGCATTAGTGGCTACTAGTTCACTCTAGCCCTGCCAGAGCACATGTAGTAGAAAATGATTGTTTCTTAATAATATAATTAATTTTCATCAACTAATTACAATGATTGACCAAATGGTGAAAGTTAAATGGTTTCACTTTGTAAAGTTTATCTTTCATATTCATGGGTGCAGATGTTGGAAAATTTAAATAATCCATAATGGATGTGTTAAATATTGATAAAGAGTTGTCGTTTGGCATGTTCTAACTTAACTTAAACGTTAATTTTAATGCATAACCTTAAGTTTTAAATTGATTTTTGTTAATCTTGAAAATGTTTGGACATACTTACTTATACAACTTAATGTTTTTATTGTATTGTGAAAACACGTCAATAAGTTTGAAATGAATATTGTGATTTTTTAGCAGCCAAAAAGTTCATTTTTATTTAGCAATGTGCAAGCAATGTTTTTATTTTTTTATCCTTGCTTTAAATTAATTGAAAATGACATTTTAAGAAAAACTAAAGAACATGTACCTTTATGTACACAATATTACAAACTTGTGACTTTTTTTCAAATTCCATAACTAAAAGTAAAATTTGCATGTAGGCTTTAAAATCTTCGACTAGTAAATATTCACATTGGATAACCAATCCTTTTCTATCACATCAACTTGTTAATCTTTGTCAAGGGAGTCACTTCATTTGAAAAATATTATTTTGTTACTTAATTATAAATGGGATAATGTTATTATTTACCTATTTCTTACACATCTAACTATTTTGCTTCTTGATAAATATCCAATTTTATTATCAATGAAATAATAATATTTACATGTATTTTCAAATGCATTATTGTGCATTCATTGTAATTTGATAATATCTTTGAAAATATGTTTTCATTAATATGTCCTTAGGCATTTAATACATATTTTGTTATATGCATGTAAAATTGTATTCATTTTTTTAACTTGCTTAAACATGCACCTAATTTTTAAACTATTCCAAATGCACCATATGCATGGAGTTTTTGAATGACAAATCATGGATCTATTTAATATACTAGATATAATACTTTCAAGAAATTTGAGCCAAATTGTTTATGGCAAAATTTTGCCAAATTTTGAAGGAAAAAAAATCTAAATTGCCAAATTTTTATGATAAGTTCCAATTGGTAACCCCAAATATAGAAATATTTAAGTTTTTATGTATTTTCATATTTAGTTTGTGGGTGAAAGCACATTAAGCCCCCCAAAAATTGTAATCACAAGTATAATCTTTCTAAATTAAAACTTTTGATAACATATGGACATCACATCTTGGATTATTTTTATTTGTCTTAAGTATATTTGCTCAGCTTTAGACTTAATCTAATCAATTATTTTGAAAATTCCAACAAACATTGAAATTTTTTAATGTATGGAGCATATTGGTGACCAAATAATATACATCAGAAAGTTTGAAAATTTGAATATGTAATTAAAAAGTAAGGGAGTCTATTCCCATTTAGGGTACCACTTTTTTGCCACAGGGCCTCAAGACTGTCCTTGATTTTTTTCTTTTTTCTTTGAAATTACAAAATGGCAAGTTGCAATTTAGTTAGTTGAAATTGGGCAATCAATTTTCAAAGCGAACAACTTTGGTCAAAGTTGGGTTTTGAGAGTTGACCCATTTTCATGCCTGACTTTCGTCTTCATGCCCTAATCTTGTTTTCACCTTTCTCTGAATCTTGTTTGCAGGTCTCTTGACCATCACATAATTTTCTCAACCCTTGAACATAACAATCATTGTCTAGCCATTTGAAGAAAAAATGTCAAGGAGGCATCTTTCATAGCCCTTCCCATTTTCAATTTTTTGATTCCCATTTGAATATCAAAGGAAAAAGTGAATGTGTATTTAAAACATTCTTCTCGCTTGAATTCAAATTTCCCTCTTTGGATCTCCTTCTAACACCCTCAAACATGGAATCAATATTTGGCAGAATAAAGGTATAGATTACGCGTGTAGAGCATGAAAAATGTACATAGTTTGCAAAAAATTGTGTGGATCGGCGTGTGCAAGTGCAATAGTTTGCAAGAATTTGGGTACTTACCACTCTTGTTTTTATGAACTCATAGTCTTAAGGCAAGTTGTGAATATATTGTAGTAGAGATTGTATAACTTTGATCTTGTTTTCACTTGTTATTCTTATGCTTTTCAAAATGTTTTTCACACAAGGCATTAGGTATGGCCACAAGAATGTATGTTTTGTGGTTTCGATTTCATAAAAAATTGCACAACACAAGGAAGAACATTTTGAAGCTAGCCGGTGAGGATGCAACCTTAGACAAGATTTGCAAAAATTTGGGCCACATTGAATAAGAATGCTTGGCAATATGACCAAAAGTTTGAAGCAGATGCTATGAAGAAGATTAAAGAATTTGATTGGAAAGTGAAATCAAATATTAAACCTCATAATCATGAGTTTTCACTGTAATTTGTAAAAACTTTGGTGTGTGAAGTGAAGGGCATAAAGTTGAACTAGGTACAATTTGGTGCCCACTTACATCAGTTCTGATCATAGATTCAAGAGGTGAAAAGATGCAATAGTAGAAAAAAACAAGCCCTCACATCAACAAATGATTTCTCTATGCTTGAATCAACTATTCTACCTCCACAATCTCTTCAATCCCATGTGCTGAACTTTTCTTCCCCATCATCTAATGAGCCTAGCTCTATAACTAAAAGTCAAAAAAATTTGTGCAAAATAAATTTGTGTGAGGCAAAAATGTCAAAAGGGAAAACATCACACCTTAAGGCAACTAGTGTTCCTAGCTGGTCAACATTAGAGATTGAGGATGTGAGGTTTGTTTTGGTGTCCAAATCAAAAATGTGTGCAATTTTGAAAAAAAAATTAGAGAGTCTTGATAAAAAAAATCTAAAGATGTGCATGGAGATGCTCATAGAGTTTGCATGAACCTTGAAAATAGGCAAAAGTTGCTTGTAGAAGCTCAGGCTAATTTGGAAAAAACTAACATTGATGTTGAAGGTGCTAGAGAAGTATTGTTTCATTATGAAAAGAGGGGGGTTTTGCAACTAGCTTTACAACTACATTTTGTAGTTGCAATGACCACTTGCAACTTAACGTAAAAATTTGGGGTTAATTGCATTAGACAAATCACACTTGTTGCAACCTTGCAACTCATCATATATCAACAATGTATACATGCACAAGAATACCTGCAACTTGCTACAATTAGTTTGCAACTACATTGTCATAATGAATGTTTCACTACCATGTGTAGAGTGAGAAAGGAAACATTCCAACCTATGGCAAGTTTGCCAATTTTTATTCATCCAACATGGATGAAAATAGTTTGACAAATATGGAATTACTTTGCAACTAATGTAGTTCTAAATAATTTACATTTGCAACTAGGTGATGAGGAATCTATTACAACTAAACATCGACCTTCTTATGGCTAATGCATTACTTTGCAATTAAATTAGTTATATTGTGACTAAACCAAAGTATTGAACAAACTAATGAACAACTTGTTTGATTTGCAACAAATAACTAATTTGAACATTGTGTGTGAATGGGATAAATATAAGTTTATATGTGATTAATATGTTTTTCAAGAAAAATAGTTGTCAATTACTAGGAATCAAGGTAATAAGAGTTTGAAACTAGGCCATCTCAACATGCAACTATGGAAATATATTTGGTAATGTGTTTAAACTTTCAAATTTCATGCTTCATATTGTTGTCCAACTATTGTAGTTGGTTGTGTAACTTGTTTGCAACTAAAATGATTTGTAAAATCATTTCTTGTAATTGATAAAATTACAAATGAAATTATGTTGTATTTAAAATAATTGATATTGGCACTATGTTACAATAAATATTTATTTTTAAATTTATTGTCTTGCAACTAATAGTCTAGTTTGGTTTGCAAGTGCAATAATATGTAAATCATAATAAGACTACTTGCATTTTTCAACTAATTATATATATTCTATAACTAATTTTCTACCAACAAAAATTGCATACATTTTTTTAGAAGTAACATAATTGTAAATGTGATTATGTTACAACTAATTTAATTAACATTTGTATTATATTGTAACTATTTTCTTACTTGTGTTATGGCTTTGCAATTATTATACTAGGTAGGAGCATTATTTTGCAACTATCATGAATTGTAAACCTTTTTTGTGGAACTAGTATAATTTTAAATGTTATTTTGTTGCAACTATATTAATTGGTAATGAGACTACAATGTAACCAATGTTTATGCTTATGTTATAATATTGCAACTATCATTATGGGGAGGGTCACTAACTCGCAACTACTACCTTATTTGGATCATGGTATTATTTTTTTCCAACTAAGTTAATTCATTGTGTAATGGTTTTTAACTAACATGAATTGTGAACTTTCTTTTTGCAACTAATAAAGTTCATATGTTACTATGTTACATCTGGTTATATTGGTAGTGGTGCTACATTACAACTAATTTGTTTGCTTAACTATTAAAATCTTACAACTATCACACAAGTAAGGGATTACTTTACAACTAATAGTCTGCTAATTGGTAATTATGCTATTAATTGATTCTCTTGTTATACCATCATATATGCCAAAATATATATATATATATATCCTGGAAGTATTTTGTGAAATTGTACATGTAAAAAAAAAAAAAAAAAAACATGTACATTATACAAAAATCAAAATTGGCTTTGTGTTGCAACTATCCAAATTGTGATGGCACTAATTTGGACCACATCTAAAGCTAATGCAACAAAAGAGTACAAGATTTATCCACTGCTCAACTTAAGATGTTCCTCCTCCCATAGGGTGTTAGTTCCATCCACATCTTTCAGGGTTAGATGTGGAGGGTCATCATTGTGATTTGGGGCAAACAATTCAATGTTGCTGTCAATAACCCGCCAAACTGCCACCTTGTAGATAGCTATTTCAATCCCCTTAGAGTGAAACATGTCACCTTTAATTCACATCATTTCTCCATTTCCAACCACTCATTCAAAATTATGAGGATCCAACAGCTCCACTTTATCTCCTTTAACAAACTATGGACATTGAGGGAAATCAATATGTTAGTCCTAATTGCCTACAATTTTAATGCATTCAATGTTTGAAAGTAGGCAAAAAATTTCAAACCTTCATATTCGTTCGCTTCAATGCCCTTGTTTGGTATTGCCACATAATAAACACCCACAAACATGAACTTTAATGCAACAAATCAGACGTTAATGAACAAATTTTATGTTATCTTATATGTACATTATGCCCACACCACCACAAGAAATGAAAAAAATTGTACCATTTTTTGTTGGGTTGACACAACCATTGAAGTTCCTCATGCATTATGAATTGTGATGGATTTCACAACGGTCCCTGTGGTTTTCTTCACACCTAGAACGTTCTTCTTTGGCCTACCTACTTGTTTGGTAATTTGGCCTACCCACTTGTTTGGTAATTTGGCCTACCTTGTTGGGTTTGTTCACAGTTCCCAAAATTGAAGATCTTTCATCAAGTAAACCTGCACAATCCATGGGGTGAACTTGTCCCTCTTCTATTTTATTTCTTACATTTTTTTGCCCATGTTGCACTGTACCCTCATTACATACTTCCTTGTCCTACCCTGCCTCATTACATGCCTCCTTGTTTAACCATCCATCATTACATGCCTGTTTGTCTTGCCCTGTCTCATTACATACATGTGATTTTTGCCTTGCCTCATTACATACCTACTTTTCCTACCCTATCTCAGGCCATACCTGCTTGTCTTGCCCCACCCCAATACTTACTTATTTTTCCTGCCCTGTCCTAGGCCATTCTTGCTTGTCTTGCCCCACCCCAATACATACTTGCTTGTCCTGCCCTGCTTCATTACATGCTTGCAACTCCTGCCCTGCCTCATTACATGTCTTCTTGTCTTGCCTGATTTTATATCCTTGACCCAACTCGTGCCCTGCCTCATTACATGCTTCATTGTCTTGCCCTAGTTTATATCCTTGAACCACATCCTTATTGCCACCTTCCATCAGCACCTCCATAGGAACCCCATTTAATCTTTATGATGCTTGTGTGACCTTTTCCATGTCCGTCACTACCCCCACATCCCCCCCATTAGGCAACTCAACATTCTCATATTTACCATCAATTTCCATGGTAGTTGATGTTGGAAATAATGTGTTCATGTAGCATGCAAGTTCATGAAGGCATAATTTTATGGTCCTCAAACACCCATCCATCTATTTCATGAATCTAGTAACATTGTTTTTCACCATAGTCATCTAGTTCACTACTAGAATTTCTATTTTTTTTAATTATAAATTTTAGTCAAAAAAGATCCATTTTAGACAAGCATAAAAAAACCTTTCAATCATTTTGAACAAGTCGTTTTGAACATGTCGATTGTGACTAGGACATGTATATTTTAACCAAGCTTAAGTTGGCATTTTTGACTAGTCATTTCGACTACTACTTTTGATTAGTCATTTTGGCTAGTACTTTTGCATGGTCAATATAACAATCAAATTATTTTTTGACTGGTTAAACACCATTTTGACTAGGCAAATATCATGTAGCATTTAAACAATGGCCACCCAAGTTAAGCCACATCGCATCTAAACATTGGCCACTCAAATTAAGCCAAATGGCATCTAAACATTGGCCACATAAGTTATGCCACATGTCATTTAAGCATTGACCATCTAAGCTATGTCATGTGGCATTTAAACATTGGCCACTAGGCTATGCCACATGGATAGAACTTAAAATAACCTAGGTTAAACCAAAAATTAAATACCTACTCCTAATGTCCCTATGCCTAGGAATCTACAACCTAACTTTTAGGCCTAGGTCTAGGAACCTATAACTAGCAATTAGGTGTAGAAGCCTAAAGAAAGCTAAGGCAACCTAAGCTATGATTTTTATTAGGCTTAAATGTACACCACCTAAATTAATTTTACATCTAGATGACTTGCATAAGAAAATCTTATTTCATTTTGAATTTGGCCTTTAAGGTTGAACCTTTTCAATTGGTTCATCCCAAGTGGCCTTCCTTTTTTAAATATTTCTTATGTCTTGGATGCTTATGGTGCATCTATTTATATTGCTCATAATTTAAAAAGGATGACAAACAATATGGGACAAACTTTTGGGAGAGAAACATTTTTATGTCCACACAACATTAGAACTTTTTAGTTCACATAATATTATTCCTAAATAATTATGTAAGATGCATAAATTAAGTAAATAAATAAATAAAAAGGTAGGTAAATATGTATGTTAATTAAGTTAAAATAAAAATTAGTAATAGTTAATGTCTAATTATTTAGTTTTAATTAATAATTATAACCAAATTATAACTAATCCTTACAAATTTAACCTAATTCATTATATGTTGTCAACAATGTATTTGTAATAATTAATATTTAACTATTTAATTACACGTTCATTATTATATTTTAGGTAAATAACTAGTTAATCAATTGGTAATTTATCATAAGTATATAAATGGCCTACCCTAGCCTATATAATTAGGTTACCTATAGGTTAAAATATAGGTAAATAGGTGGAGTATAGGTACAATATGCATAAATAAATAACCTACATATAAGCTAATTGAATTTAGGTTATTTAACCACATACTTACATTACATAAGTTAAATAGGTGGTTAATTTAACCTCGGAAAAATTAATTATGGCAAAATTAATGATTGGTACAATAATGTTTAAACCAACCACAACTAAAGTAATTATGGAAAATTTAATAAAATTAAACTAATAATGGCTAAACCAACCAAATTTTTTTAATAATTATGAAAAAATAACCATGACTAAACTAATTATGGTTCAATTATCCATAAGTCAAATAAATATGACCAAATTAACCAATGAATGAATATTTTATGATTAAACTAAAAATGATCGAACTAACCATGAGTAAAATAAATATGGCCAAACTAATTAAATAATAAATAATTTATGGTTCAACCAACCGTGGCTAAACAAATCATGTATAAAGTTAATATGGCTAAATTAACCAATGAATAAATATTTTATGGCTAAAAAAAATGCACAAATTAATTATGGATAAAATCAAAATGAATAAAATAATTATGGCTAAAATCAAAATGGTAAATATTTATGGCAAAATTAACCATGGCTAAATTAGAAATAAAAAATATATCATGAGTAAATAAATTTGGTTAAACTAATTACTAATAAAGTTAATATGGCTAAATTAACTAATGAATATATATTTTGTGGCAAAACCAGTTATCCAAAAATTAATTTTGGTTAAAATAAACATGAAATGAAATAATCATGGCTAAAATCAAAATGGTTAAAATAAATTATGGGAAAATTAAACATGGTTCAACTAGAAATGGTTCAACTAATAGAGTAACTAATGAAAAAATATTTGATGCCAAAACCAATTATGAAAAAATTAATTATGACTAATAAACATGAATGAAATAGTTATGGTTAAAATAAAAAAAAATTAAATAATTATGGCAAAACCAACCATGGTTAAATTAACAATAATTTTAAATTAATTTTGGGTCTATTGATTATGGTTAAATTTATTAGAGTAAAATAATAATATGGTAAAATTAAATATAACTAATTTAATTATGCTTATAATAGCCATGGTGCAATTCATTATGGCAAAACCAATAATGGCCCAATTAATAATGGTTAAATTAATAATGTTAAACTAATTATCATGGTTGATCTTACTAAGGTTAAACCAACTATTGTTAAATTGACCATGGTTAGATTAATTACGAATTTGACCAAATTGGGTGGTCTTATTAACTAGGCCACTAACCAGTGTGACTAAATGTTCAATTTGAATAATTGTCAAATTGGTCATTTTAATCAAATTAATTAGTTGAAAAATACAAATTGTGATTCAAGCCTTTGGCGTCTAGTCAAAAATACATGCCCTCTAGTAAAAAAACCATCCAATCAACTTGGTTATTTAAAAAAATAGAAATTTTAGTAATGGTTATTGACAAAACCCACACCCACCTAAAGACCAACATTTCTCTTACAATTACAAAACTGATGCAATAGTAAATCATTCCTATGAACTTTGTGCAAGTTTGAAATCAAGGGATTATGTCGCAACCCCACTTTGGCCAAGTGTGGGGGTGAAATCAAACACTTGGAAAAGTTGGAGGTTTGGAGCCCTCCGGGACTCCTAAATGTTCAGAGCTCGACAGCAAGGCCCAAAACACCTTGCATTGAGGTGTTCTTGGTGTCATTGAAAAGATCCTGAAACGTAGATATCGAAAATGGCCTCGCATTGGCCATTCGGACATCGGCAGCCCAAGTTATGGGCAAAAGAAGGGCCGGGAGTCAAACTGGCAGTTTGACTCTCGACCATTAAAAGTCGGGAATCGACCCTTTCCCGACGTCGCCTCAGAGAGTGCGACATGTCATTGAAAAGATCTCGACGAGGGCTACAACTTTGGTTTAGACCTCATCGTGATTGGACTTTGCAGTCGAAAGTTATGGCCGTTCAAAGTTCTGGGAGTCCAGTTGGGACAGTTTCGGGATTCCATTTCGGGAGTCCCAACAAAATGTGCCATTTGGATGTAGCCTCGACGGCGAGCTGCAGAGAATAATATATGGGGGAAGGTGGTGGCTTCCCCCGAGTCCGGGCCGTGGTGAGTCTTGTGTGTCCAAATGCCCGTGGCAAGTCCCAACACCCAAGGGTGTCCTAAATGCTAAACTAACCTTTTGTGGTTGGTTTTTGGATGTAGATTCACACGAACTAAACTAGTCCCTCTTCCTAGTGTAATCCCTGGGCTCCCAACTCGACCCTCTACCTCTTTTTAGAGTTGGAAGCCGGGAGCATGCCGCTAAGTCACAATTTCCGCAACTTGACTTTATGAAACCCTCAAGTGGGTTTCACCCTATGACTTGGGAGTGCGTCAGATTAACAATTTAACATTACATTATCCAAAGTGTGGAATTTACAAAAGAAAATAAACCATAGAAACATGCATCAAACATTATAAAAAAAGGTTGGGCAAAGTTCATTTTGAACCCACTAATTCACCAAAAAAATTCCCAATGTATGACCACCACCATTTAAACTCATCTAAGCTCCAAAATGACCATCAGGCTATTTGCAAATCTAATATAAGATTAAAATAACAAAAATTTCGAACTAAGATGTTACCATAAGAATTAATTTCACAAATAAAGTCACTAAATTCATTATCAAATGTTGCCAAATCAACCTTTTTATTGAGCAACAATAATAGTTTTAAAATTTGGGTTTAACAGTTTAATTACCCAACTTGTTTTTTTGTAAAAAAATAAGAAAATGATAACTAAAATAGACAAAACTTCAAAAAAACAACAAGAAGATACCCAAATTGTAAGGCCACCAAGGCCATTATATAAAGATATGTTAATAATATAAAAGGGAAGTCTAAACACATTGATCTTAATTCGGAAACCTCATTTTCTACGATTTCAACCAATGATGGTTATCTTGCTTTTCTTCCCTCTACATAATTTCCAATTTCTTCCTTTTCAACCCACGTTTATTAAAAAAAATACCAAATAGTTTTCCAAAAAACAAAATATGTGTACCAATTTGGCAAATGTCCCAACTTTTCCACGTCTCCCATGCCTATTGATGTGATGGACATGGATTCGGGCTTGAGTCATTTGCTTCCCACAAAACACACCACCCAACTCATGAAATCAAATTTAAAGTTCTTGATATACATAAGCATCTTAACAATTGATAAAAAATCACAATAACATGTACATAACAAAAGATTCACAGAAGTTTTTTCAATGGATTTTTCATCCACCTAATAAGCTTTCAATTTCTCCAACTCTCAAATGTTGATATATGTGAGAGGCATAAATAATGGATCACAAACCCAACACTTCTTTAGTTTGGAGCACTCTCATTTCATAAAATAGGGCAATGACCTCTTTAATGCATGGAAGGACACAAGAAAGCCATCCCACTCAAATTCTTTGTTCAAGCCTTCTCTGATCTGTTCAATGTCTTTTGGGTTTTGTTCATTGAGGTTTATGATCGAATAGTCCAGAAATCTATTGCTAAGGGTTCAAATCATCTCATCAAATGCAACTTTGCCATTCAAGGCCCCATCAACAACCCCTAGCTTGTTAGTTTTTATGGTGGCCCCCTTTTTTCCAAAAGTTTTTCAAGCCTCCTCTTGTGTTCTTGTTCTTTTTGAGCTTTTCGTCATGTTTTTTGATCTTCACTAGTACCCCTTTTTGTTGGTGTGGCCTTTCATTATGGTGTGCATGTCTTTTGCCTTTTTGCTTTACCAAAGGTGAATAAAGTGCCCAAGATCCATGAGGGACAAGCATGTACCCTATTGGAACTTGAAAACCCTCTTGTTCCTTGCCATGCCCTTTAATTCATTTATGTTTTCTTTTCTTCTTGCCCTACACATGACAAAAAATTGTTCTAAAGCAACCCCAACAACTAATAAAAATCTCATTGAATTTATAAAATGAAAACTTATATCAATTTTCAAGTTTGTAGAATCTATCTCTGTACTTGTTCTATACTTCTAGCTTTCTACCTTTTTTACCCCAACTTTAACCCCCAAGCTTCCAATGGGTGTATGAGAATCAAGTCTTAATTCATCTTATAAGGATTCTAATTCTTATTCTTCAAATTCCTCAATCTTATAAGGGCTTGCCTCTGTATCTCCAAATGAGCTGGATGAAAAGGATGACGAAGATGTAATCCCCTTCATGTTATAAAAAACAATACTTCACAATGGCAACCCACCTAATCCAAAGCATGAAATACATATCCTAGCATGAACAAAACACAACTTTTACATGCATTAATAGCCTTTGATTAAAAATCAGAAAATCATATTCAACAAAGATTTTGGTCACAATTACACATATTTTATGATCACCACCAACATATTGTGTAAATTACATGGTCAAGAAAATAAACAAATGTATAAAATTATTAGATCATAAATCAAACAAGGTTTTTAATATTAAATGTGAGTATAAATCCCCCATTGAACTCATGTTGCCCAAAAATGGGTCAATTTTTTTTTTAAATAACATTTAATAATTTAACTAGGATGGAAACACTTACAATGAAGATGCTTTTTTTTAGGTAAGCTTGGTATGAAATTGATCCACATTAATATTTGAGATCTACACCAACACAATGTCTAATCCTTATTAGTCCTTGTGTCACATCTCATTTCTTGAAACCATACATGGAAGCTTGAACCTCCCAACAAAAAAAACTTGCAAGAGTCAAAACATTGTTGAGAATATGTACAATATTTCCAAAACCAAATTTGCTTTTGTGAACCTGTAATCATTGCTAAGAATTTTTATGAGTGATGTAAGTAGTTCAAACTACCACAAACATACATATAAACCTAGACGACAATTGTTTTACTTGGTAGGCCAAAAAGAAAGTCACAGAATTGATTAGACAAATGTATATTTCAACGTAAATGTTACACCAAATATTAGAAGCTAATTACACACAAGTTGACCAATTGAACCCATGGTAAAAAGTCCTACAAGGAAATCTACGCATTTAAACCTTAAGCAAAAGTAAAATACATCAAAAACTTACTGGAATCAAAACACCACTTGTTTCTAATTGATTGACCTAAAGTCAAGACACCACTTGTTTCCAATTAGGCGAACTTGCAATCATCATTAAACATTTATAAATAATACTAAATAATTCAACATGAGAAGACACACAACCTTAATACATATTGGGACCATAGTTGAACTGTTTCGTTCTTACCCTCTAAAAGTTCAAAACACCATTCCAATATAAGCTCTCAATGTGATAGAATCCACAAGGAAAACATGCAAAACAAACTTTCATCCCTTAAAATAAAAATATGCAAAGGTCACCCTTCAAACGTTAAACATCACCTTGCACTCCTCTAGTGCAACATAGCAACCACCTTGGAAAAAGAGTTGATAAGACTCAAATACCACTATGTATTAAAGGAGTGCATCATTATGCATTAGTTCTAAAACTTGGTATTTGAGACGAAACTAAAGGCGACAATCAAAACCAATATTGGTTGTGCACAAGTTCAAAGGAGTAACAATAAAAAAGGTTGTTAATCCACAAACATTACCACAAACTAACTATAAAGTGAGAATGTAAACAATTCAAAGCATGTCCATAAAACTTTCCTTGTCTTAGCACTTTCCTTATATTGAGACCTTGAAAATCATAACACTTAAAATTTACAATGCAAACGACAAAGAAAGAAGAAAGTTGGTTCTTCATAAATGCTGACACAAACCAAGGCACCCAATGACATTAGAATGTAGATAGCAAAAGACCTAAAATGTGAGAACTTGGAGGTTGCTACCCTGAAACCCATAATGGAAACAATGGAACATTCGCACTTGTGAAAGCCCACAAAAAGATACCAAGCTTTGCATTCAAATTCTTGTGTGGTTATTAGTGATGCAACTAGTGACTATGAAAATATTTCCCATAAAACAATCACAAAAGCAATAAAAAAGGAGGCGAGTGCAACTCAAGTTATTTCATTTACACCCTTAGGTTAGGTTAAGTTGGTTAAACTAGGTTAGGTTGACACCTACCTAGACCTATTTACTACCTACCTACCTACCTTTTTCTTTAAAAATAATAATTTAGAAAATGATTTTAATTTAGGTATAAAATTAACCCAGTCGAATGGTCCATTATCTACCAATCAAATAATTGAATGATGTTTGATCATGATGTGCTCCCAAGTTCCTAGTTAGACCCAAAGTGGGTCTAAGTTATTCAAGCAACGGAATTGTGAGGAACTCAGGGCACACTCCCAGTTTTCAGCACTAGAAGGGGTAAAGGGGCATGTTAAAGCTCCGAGATTGGACTAGGAAGAGTGACAAGCTTTAGTTACTTACTCGAACCTGCATTAAACCAACCAACAAGTTGGTTAAATCACTTTTTGGAACACCTTTGGTGTTAGGACAAGCCATGAACAACTCTAGACTCACAAGATTCATCACGGCCCGGACTCGGGGGAAGCCACCACCTTTGCCTATATAGTATTCTTTGCATCTCTCCACGACACCTACATCTGAATGGTTTTTTGTCCCGAAACTCCCAAGGATAAGTCTTGAATTTGTCCCAATTTGGACTCTTGGGACTTTGTGAGGTCATAACACTTTGCCTATACCTTCGATTGGGATGAGGTCTGAAGCAAACTTGTAGCTCTCATTGAGAGCTTTTCAATAGTGTATCGCACTTCACCTGCACGCACCGGGGTCAGGTTGATTCCCGACTTTTAATGGTCGAAAGTCAAACTGCCAGTTTGACTCCCGGCCTTTCCTTTTGCCATAACTTATGCTACAGATGTCCAAATGGCCCATGCGAGACGATTTTCGACATCTACATTTTGATAGATTCCCAATGATATAAAGAACACTTCAATGCGAGGTGTTTTGACCCCTGCAATCTAATTCTGAAGTTTCAGGAGCCCCGGAGGACTCCCAAGTCCCCATTTCAGGAGTGTGAGTTTCATCTTCACACTCTTTCAAAGTAGGGTTACGACAAATCATGTCAAACGTGTTCAAGGTTGGAGGACCATGGTTTGCCATGTTTACAACCTTGTTTATTTGTGAAGTAATGTTTATTGCTATTTGCAATATGTAATCAAAAGACATTAAAGCCCAATGTATACTTTGGAAGAAGCTGAATGCCATTGTTCCGAAGAAAGGTGTAACAAATCCAAATTTCAAAGGCTTCATGGTAGACAATGCCCAAGCAAATTGGAATGTTATTTGTATTGTTTATGGGACTAGAGATCCCACTATGAAGTTGAATGACAAGGAGTGTACTTGTCTTTTCCATTGAACTCAATCACTAAATAGGCACACAAAACAATTCATTGCTTCGGAGTTCCAAGGTTGGCATAAAGCTCTTTGTTATGATTATGAAAATGTAAAATCCTTAGAAGAAACTAACCTTCTTGGTGGTACTCCTCTTGGGTTATTATTAATGGTGTAATTCATGAAGTCAAATAATTGGTTGAACTTCTGGCATTTTTGAATGAAACAATGTGGAGGATTCATGTTAGATATAAGAATTTTTTGCACCACTTTGTACATTAAAACTAATTTTTCTTGTTCTTTCTACACCATTTTGTACATTGGAAATAATTATTTATGTTCTGCTCTGAATCCATTTCTTGAATGTGAATGTAAAAATTTTCCTTGGAGGAAAAAGTGGACATGTTAACTTATAACCTACCAAAAATAATTCATAACATTTGGCTTTCGGAATTTGGGAAAAGAGGTGCTTACTTGTGCTACCACCTCAAATGATTATATGCAAGCTTTTAGGCAATTGACCTTATATTATGTTTTCCTTCATAGTGGTCGCTCAAGGACTAGTCTGGATAGGGATGAATTACAATTGTGTAAGGTGAGCCAATCTAATGATCCATTACAAATGGCTATTGTAATTGTTAGATTAGCTCCAAGTTCTTCATATACATCAAGGATATTGCACTTGGAAGATGAAAAGGTATTTGGATCCGTCAAACCTAACCAAAATTTGCCCCTTGGATTAGAAGGCAACTCGCATAAACATGATCGTGTTAATTTCTCCCGTCCGTGAGTCAAATTCACTTCGCGCAACTCTGCACCCAATGGAAATATAAGGTAATCTAGCCATTCACAAGAAGGTTTCCTAGTTGTTACTCATAATGGCAAAAAGGTGTTGGAATGTTTTTGTGGTGACAATGTTTGACACATTGAACGATGTAACCCCAAGTCCAATGCCCAATGTTTGGCATCCCAAAAGGACACTAAGCACTATTGCAAGGCAAAAATTATTTCAAAAGGAACATAATGGGGCATTCCTATTCCTTGTTATGTTGGTAATTGGAGTGTTGTCAAAGATGCGACAACTAAACTACACAAGTTTTGGTTTTGTCATGATGATCAAAGTCGTTATGTTAGAAGCACCAGTAGAAAATACATTATTGGAAGGCCCATTGTGCCTTTTTTATGGCTTGTGTAGGAAGGAACAAATCTCACCCAAGATGAAGTGATGACATTAAAGGAAATTGGTTTTCTTTTCTTCAAAAAACTAAAGTGTCACCCCAAAAATCTCTTCAGTGATGATGCATCTCTTCTTATTAATAAACTAGCGGATGTAGATAACTAGCCAAAAATTCAAAACAGGAAAAGTATTCATCATGCTTTAGTATTCAAGATCTCTACTCAACAACAAAATAAGTGGGAGGTTGGACATGTTTTTATGTCAAACATCTTACCACCCACCAATGTTCCTTCTCCCAGATATGGAAAAATATATATAATCATTTCAAGTCCAACTAAAAATGGTAAACAATCTGAAATTACAATTGGCAATTTCCTTGATTACACTTGCATAGATTTTGTGTTAATGATGACAAGCTCATTGGGCAAACGTGGCAAATGGGTTGTAAGCACTTATATTACATCTTGCAACATGTGATGTTTTGTGGGCTAATGGAAAAGTTCATTCATCATCCAACTTGGAGCTAAAACAAAGTCCATAAATTAACCATCAAAGTTACAATGGTGGAATAATTAGTTAAAACCAGTTTTCATTTTCTTATTCTTGGGAAGTAGAAATGATTTTATCTCTAGTTGAAGTAAAGTAATTTTAACTTCATACTTGTTGGCTAGATGTAGAAATGTTTGCTCAATTAAAATAATTTGAAAATTTTAGGGTTTTGGATGATGTACATATAAAAAATTTACTTTTTACTAATATTCTAAAGTTAATAAGTTTTATTTCACTCAAATTGATTACCATACATAAAACTATTTTTAAAATCACAAATTAAGTATGTGTGTCAGAAAATATATTAGAAAAAATAAACCAAACAATTACCAATAATTACCAAACATCACAAAAAAAAATTCCAAATAAAAGTTGTCTTTTAGCATGAGCCTCTTTGATTCAACACTAAAAGTTTCACAACTTCAAAGGGTGTTGATGTTTGGGCTCCCAAGAAAATAGTTCAAATTCCTATCCTTTTGGCCCAAATATATAAAAATTATACAAAACAATTTTGAGCAAAATATTTGGGTTCAAATAATTTGCTTTGAAGATGATTTCAATTCACAAATGGGGAATACCATATTCAGATCAATCGCATTTTCTCCTTTTGATTTGTTGGTGCTTGTCATAAGTACATTGTTACAAAAAATACTTTCACAATCTTGAGACATACCCTATTTTAATCAATAAGGGGAAATCTAATTATAACCCATTGACTTGTAATGAATGATCAGTCCTTTAAATCCTTGTTCATCTACCTATGTTGTCTAAAGTTTTTCAACAAATAACATTTTGCATATTTTTTCATTCAAAAAGTTCATCTATTATTCATCCATTTGCATACACATGGCAAAATATTTTGCCACATCTACAAAGATTCTATCTAATGTGACAAGGAATATTTTTGGCATATTCCATCCACATCATCAAAAGATGTTCAAAAATATTCCATCCTACTCACAGGCTCATGTTCATAAGTTCACGTTCACGTTCACAAGTTCCCAATATATCAATCCTACCTACGGGTGATTGTTAACCACTACATGTTACAAAGTAATGATTGAGTGTAAGCAAGATAAAATGAACAACTTGATTACCTTGTCAAAATTAAAACAAGTAAATTTAAAATAACAACAAAACCCATTATAGAATTGTGGAACATTAAAAAATTTCATTTCAATGACTAAATATGATATGTGTTTACCTTAATGTGCATTGATTTTCATATTTCAAATTGTAAAAATAAGTTTTAAGTAGGTTTTTCAAAATACAAGTAGCTTTTGACATTTACTTTTCATTATGGGCTTTTGGTTTCAAGTAGGCGTCAAATAGGTTTTTACAAAAAAGAAATAGATTTTTTAAAAATTGACTTGCTAAAACATATGTTGATCTTCATTTCCTAACTTATTACATATGAATTTCATTAATTTTTCTAACCAAAATGTAGGTTTGAACATATATTTATTAGTCGATTTCAAATGTATTTTTTATCTATTTTGAAAATTCATTTGTTTTTAATTTTCTTAAAATTAAATTCTTATATACTTAATAGAACCAACTAATGTTATTTGACATGTACTTTCATTTAATTTGATATTATTTTATGGTAGTTATATGAAAGGTGTAAGGTTAAAGTGGAGATGTTTATTTTTTTGGCATACATTATTTTGTTTTGACCTTATTGTAATTTGAATCACAAATTAGAAAAAATTATCAATAGTTCAAACTAGCCAAATGCATTGAAAATACCAAAAGAGAAAAATATTTCATTACGACAATAAAATGATTGAGAACTAAGTTGTACCATTACAATGGCATGGTGTTTTCCAATATCTGGTGTGACCGATGATCCAAACTAAAAAAACAATAATGATTTTATATAAAGCATTTGTAACCAAATGAACATATCAATAACTATTAAAGCAACACAATATTAAGTAGACAAGATTCAAAAATGAAATTACCAAACAAACTAAGGTTCATGACCTAGTATTGTCGGATTCACTAAGTTTAAAAAAATGTTTAGATTTACATGAAATAGTTACAATGTATGCTCAATGATTAGATAATCTATTTGTATTTTCTTTTGACTAATTACACTAATTCCCATTGCTTTTTGAACACAACATAGATATCATACTATGAAAGGAATTCAAACCATATGATGTTGCATATGTTAATCAAGTCATGTTTACACATTGAATGTTAAAAACATGGATGTTAACTTGTCTTCACCTATGACCTATGAACTACATCCAAAAGTTTACAACATGTCCCATAAATTCTCAAAATGAATCACAAACACATACCTTGTATTAAACCTTTTGTTTGCCATTCTATTAATGATCTTAAATTTAAGCATTTTTGAAAAAACTTAAATTAAATCTTTAAAACATCATAAATCATGTAACATGATCTCTCTATGTTCCACTTAAACTTGAATCATATTCTCTTGAATCATATCAAACAACATTTCATTAACATACTATCAAGCATAATTTGTTCGGCCACATGTTGTTAAACCTTTGAGTTTGAAAATATATCCAAATATTTTTATAAGATTTTTAAATATTATAATTAATATATATATATATATTATCATGAATATTATTCATGTTCACAATTTAGATTTCAATTTCAAATTAAAAACTTCAAAACAAATTTATCAAAAAATTCTATTTACTTTTCAATTATCATTTTACATACAATTCTACACCATACAATTCTACATGGCGTATGTTTTTCTTGCTACATTGACAACATTTAACTTATGTGTTTCAAAAAATTCATGACATGATTATTTCGATTATCTGAGAGAATTAAGAAGGTGACATGTGTTTTAGTTATAGTTTGCAATAATAGATTAAGAGATCAAATAGAGGTAGACCTTGCATGATTCAAAGTTCCGTTATATAAGGAATATTAACTTGCTCAAAGATTTAACAACATATGGCCGAACAAAAGATGAATGACAATGTGAAAATGAAATAAGTTGCTCGAAATGAGAACATGAGAACTTATGGATCTTTCATGAAGACTTGCAGCTGCCAACCATCAAAACACTAGAAGCACTTGCCTGCAATGGCTTGGATTTCACAAACTGGCCGTTGCCTTTATGAAACCACGTTGATGCGATCGAGATTTTCGAACTCCCCTCTAATCAACTACCATACTCGGCTGTCGCCGTCGGAGATACCCACCATTTCGTGTGCGCGCTCTTCCCAGTTCCCACGCCTTCTAACTTGTGAACGAAGTTCCAGAACCCCACACTTAATAGGTATAAGAACTCTACGTCTTGCCAGAACCTTAGACTTTGTTCCACAAAGAAGAAGTCTGCAATCTTTATATCCATCGGATTCTGACCTGATGCCAGGTGAAGAGTCCATCCTCGAAAAGCCGAGTCTTCTGGCCCTCCTTGTCATCCCAAAGGACTTTGAGTATTGGCGCGATGCAGCTACCTAAAGATTCTTAGAGGCTGCAGGTGCGATCCGTCAGCTAGGTTCGTGCAAGGGACAAGTTCACGTGGAGGAAGGGTAGTGGGCTCATGACGAATCTGCAGGTGTATTGATACCGGTCCACGTGGGCAGCTAATCTTGAAGTATCTTGACGTCGTTTATGAATCCAACCCAAATTAAGAGAGCGTAAAAGCCGTTTCGTTCTTGCGAATCGAAAGGTACCCTGGAAGAATAATTCGCATTTGCTGGTTCTCAGCTGCTTATCTTTTCATTTCTCCGACGAACAGTTTGGTGAGAACTCATTGTTTGCAAATGTTGGCAGATCTGTATCTCTTCGAACAGAGTATATCGACTGGCGCAACAATTGTTTGTATTCCCTATCTCGAGCCAGAGACGAATACCCCGCAATCACCAGGTATCAAACCCGTTCTCCCTATTACTCTTCTTTCGGTCAAGATTCTTGCCGTACTTCACATGACTCGATGACCCCGTGGAATCCTCCACCTCAATTTTGTAAAATGTAGCACGGTTAAGTTACAGATTTTGAATTGTATTGCTCTTAGTTTCCAGCTGCAAGTTCCATTAAACCCATAAATATGCTGTCCCTTGCCTTATCTTTGTAAACCGTGAATCTGTGATCATGTACTTATCTCTTTTGTCGTCTGGAGAAACTTCACAAAGGGCAGAAGCGATATCCCTGAAAGTAAAATTTGGAGTTCCTGAGTGATCTGTTTTGTTGGAAAATTTGTGACATATGTTTTGTACCATATTTGACTCATGTGTTTGGTGAGCAGAGTTAGCAAGTGTGATAGGTTAAGCTACAAGTTTCGATAAGTATGAACCGGAAGTCGAATCGAAGTCTAGTGAATCAGAGCAGCGACCTGCGGATTTGGTTCGGGTGCAATAACTCGCGCAGAAGTTCACCAAGCGGGTCCACCAGAAGGGTTTTGTACATGGAGGCTGGCAAGAATTTCGTCGACATCGTTTTCAGCTTTCTCATGCTGCCTAGACTGGAGCAGAACTTTTTAAACTTATTTCTCAAGGTATGAACCTGCAAAATCATTGGTTGCAACCTAATTTAGCAAGTTTTGGTCTAGATTTGTTTGGCAATTGCCTGAGTGCTTGCTCTTGTACGAATGAGTTCGCTCTGGTGTTAATGCTGCAATTCTAGTTTAAGTTTGGAGTCTGAACGAATGGCCGGTGGGAACTATCATCAACATTTTCAAAAGCGTCGTCAAGCTCAACGATAGCTACATGAATATTGGCTGCAAGGACATTCTTCTGAGCCCGCAACCTGCATCGGGCTACCGTGAAAGCTCACTTCTGCGGATTGAAGGTGTTATGTCGGACCCAAGGACATACTACACATGCAGGAATTATGATTGCCCTGACGATGAAACCGTCATCAAAAGGACGCACAGTCAGATCTTCGTACAAGATGCAGGTTTCCGATGACACTGCGTCTCACTGAATCTCAAGAATCTCTGGCTACGGAGCTTGTTTCTGAACCTGCAAGAGCTGGTTATGTCACATGTGAAGAAAAACACGATTTTTATTGCTACTGATGATATTGAAATATACCCTATGTCCACCATCAAGTGCATTGTGCTGCTCAATAAGCTCAAAGTCAAGATCTGAACAGCCGGAAATTGCAGTAGGCATCACCCAGGTACAGTTTCACGAGTCTCTGCTTTTAGGCATTGATTAACAGGATTGATCTGGAATGAAGGAGTCAATCAGACATTGAGTCAAATACATGGTCGTCTCCATAGCTTTAACTTCTGCAGTCAAGAGTACTTCAAACCTTTAGAACCAGACGACATCCCTATCATATATAAGTAAGAGACCACCATCATATCCTCACTAGAAGTTCTTCACTTCTAAACTGTCTTGATTCCTTCAGGAAAAATAAATCAAGAAGAGATAATTTGTTTATGCAACAATTTCAGATCTTTCGCAAACATCAAAAAATCGACCAGACTGGAAAGCCTCCTTCACTCGTATGATAAATGGGCTGCTAAAAACAATTTAAGTAGACCCATCTAAAAATCTTTAATGACAATTCGAGAGAAACTGCCAACCTGGAAACTGGAGAAGGTAACATAATTCAAAGTTTTAGAAGTGCAAGTCGCTAATTGTTCATAGAGCGGGCATAGAAACAGTAAACTATGGCCGCAGAAAAATCTACATCGGATAGTATGCTGTTGGCTTTATGGTGTTGGATCAGCAATGGTAAAGCCAGCAACAAAAAAATAGAGATGTGTTAAAACCTATTTCTAAATTGGCAAATCCAAGGTATCTGCAATTAGTCTTTAGGGTTAGAGCACCCACCATAATTGTTAGGATTGCAGATAATCTTATAAACTGCATCATAGGCGTTGAGATATGCGAATCGAACTCCTGGAGGATCAGCATTCAGTCCTTCGAGAAGACCTTCGAGAAGACCTTCCAGGCCGGTGTTAAACAATTGGATTTGCTGGTTCACCTCTGGTCACACACCCCATTAGTATATATATTCTTTGTCCACATGGTGGTTTCTAGTTTAAACCCAGAAACAGGGTAACAGTACTAGTACCTGTCATCGATTCCACAATCTTTATTTCATGCACCTGACTTTTCATCTGACCCGGGACATAATTTATGCAAATTATTCCTTGCACGGGTCGGAGACATAGTCGGGACTCGGCTGTCAGCTTTGTGTCCTTTATCCTTTACCGAGAAAGACTTTCAGACTAACTCAACATTATCCATATGTTGTGGCCTTTGTGCAACACAGGTGAAGCGGCTGGTTCAGTGTGCCAAAAGGTCGTTCTTCGCCGTGCAGTAAAGACGTGGATTCTATTTGCGGTAATTGCTTTGTGTATGCGCAGAAATTTGCTCTATATGTCATTTTAAAAGTATTAAACATACAGAGAAATGTGAGATGTACTGCATATAGTTGCCTGTTGCAGTAATTGCAGTATTGCATGTAATCCACGTAATTGCAGTATTGCATGTACCTTGTAGTAGGTACTCTGCTTTAATTTATGATGACTCCCTGATACATCCAGCTTAATGTGACATCATTGCAGCTCAAATCAGCCATGGAATTACTATGTCAATGTGTGTCACGCATTGCTAGACGCGCTTAATGATTCTCCAATGTTCTTGATGGCATGTACTCGAATGCAAACTCCAGGCACGCACCTTGTTTATGTAAATTTCTGATTGCCCAACCATGAGATATTTTAGATGGTGCCAGACTTGAGGTGAGCCTATAATTTTCAGGTGTCAATTATATATATATATATATATATATATATATATATGTTTGGTGCACTTGTTTCGCTCTAGTGAGCGACTGTAGAACATAGTAAATTAAGTAGGACTGGATTCGTCAGGATTTATTTCAAATAGTAGTGTCCTATCATCGATTGTATGATATATATTTTCCTGAATGGCTCGTTACTGGCTTTTCACAATCAAAATTCAGATATGGTGGCCAATATTCATCATAGCCTATAGGATTGCGTCCTTTTACTGCGACTTGTTTACTGCAATTAATCTTTTATGACTCTGTATGAAATTTCTGGTACACTATTGTCGTGCTGGTCTCATATCTGACAATTCAATTGAGCCTGTACAGTAAAGATACTTCGAGAGTATTAACTGTGTTGGTTGTATGTGGGGCCAAACCGAAGCCAATGTAAATCATGCAAGGATAATTTTGTCTATGATCTCCTCTCCCGGTTCAATTACATCCTGGGGTTCTTCTAAAAAAGTCCGATTTGGACTGGCTGCCGAATGTATCTTTGTCTATTGCAAATCCCAGAGCGCAATGTAAAGTGAAAAACGTCATACATCCTGGTAGGACGTTTCGGATGAACTCTTGTGTATGTTCCTCAAATTAGGTTTCTGAACAGCTCGAAGAAGTGCAATTCTCAAAACCTGGAGCAAGCTACATTGGCTGTCTACTGGCTTCGAACTCTTTTTATGTATGCAATACAATTTTCCTTTCCCTTGACCCTAAAATGCCAGCGTAACTGCAGTATGTGACAAACCTGCAGGTTAAATGCAGGTATGCTATTCATGAGCATGTAGACTCAGTAGTTTATCTAGGGCTCAGCGCGTCATGACCTTGTTCTGCGTTGCCGAAGTGATACGAGTAGGTTGCCGATTAAATCTGCCAAGTCTGCTCACAAAACGTGACACGTGTTCTAATAGAGCGTCACAAGACTACGTCAACGTCCACCGCTCGCGTTACCATGAAAGTCGTGGACAGCTTCAAATCGAGGAATTTGAGCTGCCTGACCACTCGGAGCTTCAGAAATAGCCGTAATCGATTCTATTTAGGACGCATGATGCATGAATGATTACATCTTAATTTAGTTCCTGCTCTGAACCCTACGATATATTCTCATGGTATTAGGTAGGGAAAGTAACTCCAAAATATCCCAGGATTCAAGAGGGACGCAACCGTCAGATCGCCAAAATTCACTCCCTGTCCAAGGTCGCCCATGGCATGCAATTCTAATCTGGTGGGAGCTCACCACGTTACGTTTGGAGAGCGCTGCCGTCACCCAGGTCCCAGCAGCTGGAGCATGCACCACATGATAAGCTAATTGGCATCAGATATTTGTTGTTTACTCTACTAAAGTGATTGCCACAACATCTCAACACTAGTGTTTGATGATGTACAAAGTTACAAAATTATTAGCCCGGATCTCGAATTCACGTGGAGCGAAATGCAGGCCGCCCAAGTGGTGCTTTAGTAGTCGTTTGTGTAAGTACTACTAATCCATGAAGTAACACACTTGTAAACAAGCTGGCCCTGTGATAACCAACAACACTACTTAGTATTTCGCTTCTGTCAGGGTAATCTGAATGCATCTATTGCAGTTTGGACAGTAGCTTCAATTCCAAAAGGAGATATTTAAGGCCCGACTACTAGACGTGCAAGACAACTTTCATCAACGTTTGCTGGAATGCGTTTCTTGTTTTTTGTTGATTTTTGTGAATGTCCCAAAGTTCTTAGAACTATTTTTGCATAGGGTAAGGTATCCCATCGAGGGCATGCCCTACTATCCAGATGTTAGCTTCCTGTACTCGAGGGGCAGTAGCCCCAGGTGTACGGAGCTTACAGCCATAACGCCCTCTGAATGGAGTGCCTTAACTAAAATAAAATATTTAAATTAAAAATCCAGCTTTCAAGGGGCCTTACTGGCATTACACCCCTTTCAAGGTTCGTACTGACGGTACATACCTGGGCAGTGCTCAGGACCAAGCAAAATTCTACCCCACAACTGCCCTAAATGACAAAGGAAAAACATGAACGAAGGTGTGACACTTAAGGTAAAGCCTCAGGGTAAGGGCATTCCCAAAATAAGGGGCCTGGGACCAGGTGATAGCCAATCATTCTAGCATGGCCCTCAGATGTGGGATTTATTCATCATAAAGCATAGGGCAAATGTTATACGAACTCATAGCCAATTTACATACATGGATTTCCATGTAAGCTGGGTATTCTCAGATGTAAGGTGCTTCCAAATACACTAGGTAATGTCTCTAAGTGCAAATACACAAAGATATTAAGTGACTATCACCAATTGGGTTAAAACATGGGTACTTAAAAAGATTGTCTCATGGATTCTTTCACTTAAACATGTTGTTAAAATTTAATAATACATTAATATTGAATTTTTTATTTTATTTATAAATAGATACATTATAAAAATATTATTCTATGCATAGAATGTCAAATTTGAATAAGTTTTAAAAAATTTACCAAGTCCTTAAAAAACATTTAGGATTTTGTCACATGAAAAAAAAAAATTTAAGACTCATAAAAAAAAAATTAAACATTTTTTTTGGTTCAAAATTTTTATCACAAACAATTTGCTAATGTGTATAAAATATATGAATGTGACAAGAACTAAATGCCTGTAAGGCAAAATGTTTTTAAAAATTAAATTTTTAAAAAAATTGAACCATTGATAAAACACGCCCCACATTGGATAAATTATATTTTTCTCACTTTTATAAATGAAAAAAATAATTAATTAAAAGACCTACATAAGAAAAATTAATTATTTCATTTGAGAAGAAAAAAAAATGATAAAATAGGTCATGAGAAAAGTGAAACAAAAGGATAAATTTGAAAAAATGAATCCTTAGGATTCAAATGTGATACCCAATCATGCTTAGACCCAATTACAAAATAAAAAATTTATTTAACTCCTAAACATAATTAGATATTATGACATCTTCTTTATTTAACTAGCCATATATAGTGAAAAAAGAGTTAATTAAATCATATCTAGCTTATAAAGTGTCATTTTCATCAATATGTTATGATTGGAAAATACCTTATGATTAACATGTACTATTGCGCTTGTAGAATAATTTGTGTCAACATTATTTTAAACTTCTCAATGTAACTTGTGAAATGGTCAATACATGACCATTTTTGGGATTATATGGTGGATTGCTTGTCAAACTATGTTAGATGATCCAGACACACAATGCAAAATCACTCTCTTAACTATTTTGAATTATTTTCATTGTTTCTTTTCTTATGTATTACAACCTCATTAAGGTGCATGAACCAAATTCCATATATGAATATTGAAAACCCCTAGTGGCTAAAAATGGTAATTTTTTGAAATGTGTGACCTCCACAAATGACCACACTTGGAAATTCATAGAGTCCGCTTGGCAACTAAATAGAGGAAGCAATCATACCTAGGGTGCACCAAAAAAAGCTTAAGCCAACCCATCTCCAGCTAGCTGGACAATAGTAGCCTGGTTTGTTTAAATGTTTTTTCTAAATGTTTTACAAGTTACACTCACAACTATGTTGAAATCTCCAATCTTCACTTTGTGTCAAATCCTAAAATTTATTCAAATACTCATATCTAATTTATTGATATGTCTGAGCTCATAAAATTGATTGTAACGAAGAATTTAGTAGTTTTGAAGGCGGAAGTATGGAATACAATGCAAGACACAGGGAAACAACCAAACTTGTAATTAAGTTGATCTGTTCATATTACATATTAAACTAGTTTTCAGCTGTCAAAAAAAATCAATTTTACAAGTAGCTACTTTTCCTGGTGAATTTGTGTAAATGAATTCCAACTACTAATTCCAACTACTCGATAGAATTCAATGCAGCTCCAAACGCCAGGAACAAATTTCACAAATTTAATGGACTTTCGACATTATTATTAGGATTAGGATGTATATTGGTATTGGGATTAAGTTTAGGATTCTATAAAGAGATTCATTTTTAATGTGAAATTACATAATTAAGAATTAATTATGTATTATGTAGAACTTCACATGTCTTTAATTTACATAATAAATTTACTTCTAGATGTCTTGTAATGTCAAGTGTAATGGTTCATGACATACACATGTGTAATCTCTATTTCAGAATTTGAATGTGATCATGAAATGAAGGACATTTGAAACTACACATTTATATGTGATTATATAATTTCATCATTAAATATCATTTACCAAATCTCAAGGGTGCAGGTCAATTGTACGAAGTGAAGTAACTATATTATTGTTGAATCACCCTTTGCACTATGCTTTACACTGGACATATATTAGTTTCAATGGAGATTCTAACAAATTTCAACTAAGTCTTACACGTTGAAGAATAAATAGGTTGTAAATGTCTTTAAAACTCTTCTTACCAACCTTCTACACATATGTATGATAATAAGTATGTATTCCTAGGCTTTGCTTTGTCACCATCAATCAGCAAGCTGCACTTATCATGCCAATATAGTGTCCTAATACAACTTTTATCAGTAATGAGTTCTTTTGTTTTGGAATCTAGTCTTACTCAGTCTAATGCTTGCTTAATTGTTCTAAGTTTTTAACAAGAAGGTTTATAGACAAAATTTTGAGTTTATGATGTACATGATATCACTTGTCATAATACTTAAACGAAGATTTTATTGGTGGTGGCATATACTCATATCGATTATAGGAACTTAACTGTACTCCCTTGCAATTTTTTAAAAGAATTGCAATTGTACCACAAGATTCAAAAAAATTTTAAAAACATTGAGATATTGACAAGTATTCTGAAATAGTGATCCTAATCACAAGAAATAAATCTGAACTTAATTCAAATCATGAACTAATATAATCTCAAGTTTTAGAATTTATACTTAGGTGTCCTGTCAATTCTATTCAGATTGATGTAAATCATAAGGATGGAGAAGTTCTCAGTAGATATGACAATATTTTCTTCTACATAGTCCAATTAAACTGTTGCAGATGCAAGTCATTTAAGGTTGGACACAGATAGTCATGTGAACTGTATTCATTTCCTGCGTGATGTGTAGAATTTCAAGACTTGAATTTGTGTAAAAGCTCAAATCAAATGGCTAGGTCTCAGCAACTGGTTACAGAAACACAAGGTTGAGTTGAGGAGAAAATGTCCAGTCAATGGTGCTACTGACAGCTTTGAGGTTAGAAATCTTTCAGTAAACAATCATTACCAAAACATGCAGAATTCTGTTTTTTAAGGGATTGCAATCTCTATTTTGCGTGCATAGGCCAATGTCAAAACCATATTCCTTGATTCAAATGCTTCTGGACTGAATGTGCATTGTGAACCAAATGTAGAAGCAGCTATCATGAACCTTGGTTGATATGGATGAAGCTGTCCATCACCTTGGTTGAAGGAGGTTCAAATTCATTGTTGACAGAGTCAAAGCAACCCCTTGTATCAAATCAAACACCACAGAGAAATGAAGATTTTGTGAAGGATTCCAGGACAAGCATCTAGATGAAGCCTTAGTGCATGGTGAAAACAATGGAAATTGGGTTTGCCATGGGAAAGGACTTATACATTGAGTGTACAACTATTGTGATCTTCAGAACAAAGCTAATTTGTCTCCTTTGGTGCAGTCCAGTGGCAATTTTCATAGTCCATGCTGATTATGGTGAAGTTTGAGTGTGTGCTTAAGTTCAATTAAGTCCTCCATGGGCATTTTGGGATTTGGTGCTCTGCAGAATGAAGCTTATGATTTGAGTCAGGCTCATGTCATCCAGATGGACTCTGACATCAGAGAGGTATAAAGTTCCAGTTTGATCCTGAAGGCTGTGTTTGTCTGTCTGTAACATGTAGAAGTGTCAATCTACTCACAAAAACTTGAAATAGCATATGGCAACTTGTCAGTAGTTTTGTTTGGCATAACAAAAAAATTTGATTTGTTGCTTGACTACATGGCTGGATTTTGTGTGTAGATCACTAGGTATACTACCTTTAGAACTTGACTTGGCTTTGCATGACTAAGTAACTTGTGAACCTTTGTTCTCTGTGAAGTGCTGCAGCAGATAGTGTCAGTGGTTGCAATAGCCCTACTTACAAAGCATTCAGTCCCAAGTTTAGTGAAGATTCTTAGAACTGTGCCAGTTGATTGTCATATGAAATATAGAGATCAGTACGTAGTCTCTGCACAACTATCCTGTATTCACTGAACAATGTGCTGCCTGTGAGAGCTTAACTTGCCAGATTCTTTATGTTGAGCAATCTGGAGATGGTCCTCATCTATGATGATGGAATACAAGTAAGCAATTTTTCTAACCTAAATTTTCCATCATGTGCAAGCAATTGGCATATTTGACAGGCTCAACAACTTTTCTAACCTAAATTTTCCATCATGTGCAAGCAATTGGCATATTTGACAGGCTCAACAACTCTGTCATTTTTCCACCATGAAATTTTACTATTTGATCTTGAGGTCTTTCTCAATGCCAAGAACATTCTGTGGAAGGCAAGGCAGTGTGTGTTTGAAGAGAAACTAAGTCACAGAATCTGAATGAAAACATGATTTTTTCAGCAACATGAGAAAGCCTCCAAGAACCATTGCAAAGTATATGCAGGAGGAGACCACACATGCTTTTCATTTATTTTTGACAGTGCAGGAAAGGAGGCAAGGAATTGGATGATGGCAATGTATCACAACATTGTATCACAATGATTGAGGGTGGTTGGATATAATGTGTGTGGTGGGTGGGTTTAACATAGATGATAATATGCATTTTCTTTGCCTTGAAAATTGACATGATCTGTATAGTGCAATTTTTATGCTCCATTTTGTCCAATATTATGCTGTTTGGGGTTTAGGGTTTGACAGTGCAATTAGATCTAAGATCTGACAATCAGCAATGCAACTAAGTCAAAACCCCAATGAATTTTCATAGCAGATTTCAAGAACATACAGAGTCATACCAGGTTTCCAATGGATGATGCACTGGTGCATGCTGGGTCTCATGATGCTACATGTCTTAGAAGCTTTGACTGCATGAGTTATACTTTGTCTTCCACAGGGATAGCATTCTGCTTGGGATCTTGTATGCAAATCCCCTGAATTAGTTTTCTCCTTTTTCCTCATGAGGTCTTCTTGAGCCTGATACTGCTATTGTGTACTACACTAGATGACATCCACAAGAATGAATGCATTCCCTATCTTTCCAAAGTGAAGTTGTGTGCAAATGACAACATATTTGGGGGAAAAAAAAATTGCATTCATGATATGTTCATAAGCATGTTTCAATCAGAAAGTGCTTCTATGCACAGTGGGTGTCAGATGTATCCATCTATACCACAAAACAGCAAATGGGATTCTAGAAGTATTTGCATCAGGGGTGGCTATAACAACTAATTGCAATTTGGATGCAAGTCCTATTTTATAGACCTTGCTTTATTGCCTTCCACCTTTTCATTCTAAGTTGTTCTTGTACTTCTATGGAGATGTGAAACACTTGGGGGGGGGGGAGGATTTTCTATTGTATTTGGAGGGCATCTTATATCCATCAATATCCCCTCCTAGAAACAAGGAGGGAGCTTATACTTAATTAAGAGTGGAAGAGAAGTTGCCTACTTGATATAATAATAATATAACTAATATTATAGTAATTATGAACATAAGGTGGATATTATAAGTAATGAATATAAATAATATTAATTAATGAATATTACAATAATAATAAGCCTCCCATCACACTGCCACTGAACTACCATCAAGTGACACGAGATGCTACATCATATTTTGTGCATGTTACCATTTTTTGTGTGAATTGGTGAACAAACTGTCCATCCAAACATTGAGATAAATTGTATTTACCACCAAGACTCTGATTGCAGTTTTATAGGTGTAAAATCTTTCCCACTAATAAGATGTAGGTGTAAGAAGACAAGTCTTACTCGTTACACCTAGTGATCTACAAATGTTTAGGTTCATGATATTGTTTGCCTTGTGCTTCACAGTGGGTAAAACCCACATGCAGGGGACATTCTCAAAATGCAAAATGGAACTCATCTACTGCCTCATCCTAGACTCCTTATTTTGTGTATGCCACCACCCTAGGACTTCACCCTACACTTTTGTAAAAGGTTTTTGCTCAGACCTAGAGCTCATTGCTGTATTATGAAGTATGCCAATGTTTGGTGCTGATTCATTTGAGTTACCTTATTTTTAAATTTACTATCAAACCAGCTTGAAGTAGCACTTCTTTTTGTTTTTAGAATTTGGTTTGTCTGAATCTTTGTTTTCTGAATTCTAAGCTTGCCAATAATTCTCTTTCTTTGTTACCACGTTTGGTGCTCTATTTGCTCTCTCATTATTGATCACATTTGATGCTCTACATTTGCATTGCTTCTTGTTTGTCCCAGAGAAAAACTCTTCACTTGACACAAATTCACAAGTGCAAACATAGCTTTTGAATGCTTTAGAGGTGCAACGAACTGTCCTGATAATAATATCAGATTCTATTGATTTTACAAGTGAAGATTGCAAATTTTTCAGGAGAGCTTGACTCTAATCAATGTCTCCAAATGGTCCTACCAAGCTCAATTTGCAGCAAATGTCGAACACATTGAGAGACCATGCCCATTGGGGGATGGCAATATAGAGAATGGCTATACTGAGAAGTTATAGAACTGAGGTGGGAATTAAACCTCTTCTGCCGTGGGTAAGTTAAATCATACAGACAACAAAGACACAAAATTTGCATAAAACTTTGCTTCTATTGCAACATCTAGGTGTGTACAATGAATCAAGAGGGTTAAGAGTTGGGATACTCCAACAAATCATGTCCTGTGCCAGTTGCATCACTGGTGCAGCTGTTTGGCCCTCGAAGTTGAAAATTTAAACAGGTAGGTGTGTTCTGTTGCACCCTCATCAACCATAGTTATTTGGACTCACTTCGGAAGAAGATTCCAAGAGATGGGTTTCTTTGTCCTTATTGTTGGATTTGGGATTCTAAACAGTGCATGATATGATCTGGCTTATTATCAAATTCTTGCTTTCTGAACTTAATTGTTGGAGCCTGGAGATTCAGCTGGAGAAGTAGACAGTGGACAAAAACTGGATCCTAATTGTGAACAGCTCACATGGGATGAAAAATATGCAATAGAAGATATGGATCTGAGGATGCATATGAAGTTCAATTCATACGAAGTCAATGAGGTTGTCCCCACAGCTTGGGCACATGGATCGAAATAGTGTCAGTTTGCAGAGTGTGGATGTGGAGGAGCTGTCACTTAGCCAATTGATTGGAGCATCATGCGTGTAACCCAAGTGGTTGGGCAAGTGGTTGGATCCATGGCTATCTTACAAGTGCTTGTGGGTTCATTTCTTCATTAGGTCATGCTACATTTAGTGGGGCTGGCTCAATAGTAAGGTTCACTTGTGGGTTCAATTCACCATTAGCTCATGCTAAATATTACCAACTATAGTGGGGCTAGCTCAAGAGTTAAGTTCACTTGTGGGTTCAATTCACTGTTAGGACATTCTACATGTTTCCAACTCTACTGCGGCTAGCTAGATAGTTAGTTTCACTTGTGGCTTCAATTCACCATGAGGTCACGCTACATGGTACCAACTATAGTGGGGACCCTAGTTTAATGGTAGTTAGGCTCACTTGTGTGTCTGATTCACCATTAGACAACGCTGCATGTTACCTGCTCTAGTGGGACTAGCTAGATAATAAGGTGTGCATGTGGGTTCAATTCACCATTGGGTCATGCTACATGTTAGCATCTATAATCAGGTTAGCTAGATAATAAGGTCGGCTTGTGGGTTCAATTCAGGGTTAGGTGATGCTACATGTTACCATATACGGTGGGACTAGCTACATAGTATGTACTAACGGTCATGTAAGTTCACAATTAGACTAAGCTGCATGGTACCTTCTCTAGTGGGACTAGCTAGACAATAAGGTTCACTTGTGGGACTACCTAGATAATAAGGTTCACTCGTGGGTTCGATTCAACCTTAGGTCACACTACATGTGACCTACTATAGTTAGGCCAGCCAGGCCTGTTATACAATAAGGTTCACAAGTCAACTGGCCTTTGAAAAGTCTGTGATATCTGGACTCAAACTTTGGGAGAGGACCACTTTGTGCAGATTAGTTTGCAGAATAAACAACTAAACTTTTTATCTTTTTTGGGATCAAAACTCAGCCAATTTGCAGAGTGGCAGAATTAGCTACCATTGTGAATGTGGTAGTGAAACCGAGAAGGAGCAAGGTGCCAAAAACGCCAAAGCCAGAAGGGTCGTTATGTCAGAATAGGAATGCAGGAGCGTATTAACAATAAACTCAGAATGGGCAAGGCTTTGTAAAGCAGGCACAGTCAGAAATTGAGGTGAGATTTGAATGGAGAAGACAGATTTAATTTAATTTAATTTAATTCTCATCAGAGGCAAAAGGTTAGTTAGTGGTTTCTTTTGTAACATTTGGGATGAATGTCTGCTTTAATTCAATTGAAATGAAGATAGTTACAATGACCCCTACAACCCTGTTCCTGTTTTGGCTTTGTAAGGGGGGATAAGCATAAGGCCCCTCTTTGGGGGCTGCAACACTCTTAAGGCACTTTGACAGTTGGATTCTACTACTTTTTGCTAGATTTAACAAGTTTTTCCAAAGGGTAAGGCTACTCCTCAAGGGCCGTATGATGTGACCTCCCTACACCTCAGGGCTACCACATTATGGTTGTAAGTTCTCTAGCATGGTTCTTCTTAAGGCCACTTTAGACAAGGGTCCAGGAACCAAAAGCTCGGGGACCAATTTGAAGCAAATTGGACCTTGAATTGGACCTTTTTTTACATTAAAAACAACAGTTTTTTTTTAAGTACAATGAGTGTGTTTAAAGGCTTGGGGTCCAATTCAAGGATTCAATATAAAAATGTGTGATTGACATGTGAGAGGATTAGGTTAACTTTTGGTATTTTTTTTTTCTTCTTCTTTTTCATGGTTTTTTCTATTTTTTGTTTTCACCTCCATTTTGTGCACTTGGAAGGGCTGAAAATGTATTTCTTCTAACAACCACCTTATGAGGATCCACAAAAACCAACCATGTTAACTCTAGAATTGGTCAAAAATGGGAGAGCTAGTGTGTTTCCAAGAATGTCCACAATCCATACCATGTCTACCAATCTCATAAAATTTGAGCAACAAGGGTAAAAAAAAACAATGAAAAAAACAAAAAATAACAAAAAAAATGAACAACCTTGGACTCTGGGTTACACTTTGGTTCTCCAAACCATGAGCTCTTACAGGCTCTTTTTTTCCTAAACCAATTGGTTTTCCCTCCAGAATGATGCCATTTAGACTAAATCACAATTTGATTTGTCTTGGTCTTGGACTCGTCTAAAGGCCTTGGAACCAATTTAAAGCTCTTGGCCAATAGAGATGCTCAATTTCATTGTACCCTGCTCCTTGGACCCTTGTCTAAAGTGGCCCTTAGTGTTGCTGCAGCTAGCCTTATAGAGTGTAATACATCACAGGCTTTTTGAAAACATAATGCCCACAGAAGTGGCTGTATCATTACTGAAAAGCCCACCATAGTTTCTTACCCAGCAGGGTGGGCTTTACAGAACTCAGCCCCGCAGGCCCCTTATTCTTGTAAAGCCCACTCCCTCAGGTTTACCCCACATGTAAAACCCTACTCATATTATTTAGTGTAATTGGAGGGCACTTTACCCCCATGCAATCTATGCTCCACTTTTTGGGGGTCATTTCAAATAACTGAATGGCCCCTGTATTTTCTTAGACACATTAAAATTTTGACTTTAAATGAAAAAAAATTGATATTGTTATCCATGCTTCCAATTTTGCAACACTGAAATATGAATTAGTTAATTTGATTTAGGAGATATGCTAGTGTGCAATGTGGCAGCCAGCTCAAGCCACATCCATACTCTTAGATGACCTGGCCCCATCTCAAGGAGGAAGTCAGATTATCTGACTAAGGATAGTAGCACCTTGATGAACAAGGTATCTTGGAGTGTTGGGTACTAGGTAGTTTGATTTTGTTGCAACCTCAGGTTCCAGATTTTTTAAATGTTTTGAACAAGTGGAGGGTTCACTAAGAACAGATGTCTTAGGGTAGGTTCTCTGACCAGTTCTTTGATTTTTGAGAATAGCTGGTGTAAGGCTTGATACAGCAGGTCATTACCTGCTCTATCTTTCTTTGAAAAAAGAATCAGGAATACCGCCAACATTGGTGTCTTCTTCCAGGAGTAATCTCTTACACAAATGTTGTTGCATCCAGTATGATACAGGTTGGCACCCATATACCTGTAACTTGAAGAACTCTTATGAATTCAGTACAAGGGAAATCGGCTGGACCATGCAAGCCAGGGACTTCATTTGTGACAACTTTTTGCTATTTTGTCAAAAAAAAAAAATTAATTTTCATATTCAGTTGATAGCCAAATTTTGCTAAATCTCATAATGGGGATGATCACCACCTCTAAATCTTAAAAACAGAAAATACACACACACACACACACACACACACACACTGGTGGTAATTTGAAATTTGAATTGGCAAGTTTGGTAGGATTGGCAATGGACCTTGAGCACAACTCAAAACTTCAAACGTATATCTCTAAATTTTGTTAATTCTCAAACGAAGCGCCAAACATTTTGGAAAATTTGGAAAATACTGAAGAGCTTTGCAATTTGGGGAAATATTCAAATATTTTGGGAAAAACATGTTTAAATTCAGTAAGCAACATTGTCAAGAACACATAAACCCAAAAACACTCACGCACATACACAAAGTCGTTGAATTGCAAAAAGAAAACTCCCAAAGAAACACAAAGCCACACATGCACACAAATCTTTGAATTGGCAAAGGGATACTTTGGGATAAAATACAGACGTACATACATATACAAGTGAGGCAAAGTTAGTTATGCTTGAACTTTTCATTTCCTTGCCCGCAAGCAGATTCCAAATCCAAAATGCGTAATATATGCACACAATCAGTTGAACGCGTAATGTCCAGATGGACGAAACGCCAAGGGGCACCGATATTCCGGTCCATAATTGTCCTCCTCTCTCCTGCCTCTTGATGCCAGGAAGCTCGGTTATGGACGCTGCTGCTGCTGCTGCTCCTCCTTCACAACTTATGGTACCTGCTTGCTTTCTGTTGCTCCTCCTCTCTTCCTCTTCTCCTCCTGCACTTTCTCCTCATCCCTAGAGCTTTCTATTATACTCCGTAGCATTTTTTTTCCCCACATCGAATGTTTCGGAATTGCCCCTGTTTCCCCTTGTCTTTATTGTTCACTTGTTGTGCGTGCTGTTGTTCATGATGAAAAGTGTGAAGATTTGGTTTTTTGAGCTAGTCGAAGTTCGTGGAATATTGGGTGTTGTTTCTCTTCCGGAATAATTTTGTAGGGGGAGGGATATTGTTGTTTCTCGTGGATGACATGGATTGACGCCGTGTGATCCAATGAGGCCAATTCTAGTACCTTGTAGCCGTGACCAGAGAGGCGGGATCAGGAGAACCTCAGAGATGTGTGGTGTTCCTGCTACTCATGGTGCTGGTACTGCTGCCGGTACTGCTTGTGGGGTGATCCAATCCTGTAATGCTTTGTCTCGCTCTTCGAGGTAGGTTCCCACTTGGGTTTCCTGAATTCAAAATTTCAGATCTTTGAAACCTTTTCGGGCTTTCTTTCGATTCTTTCGGTTCGCATCACATTCGCAAGGGTATAGCCCCCCCTGGATGAGAAGAGCTAGGGTGTCGTTGTTCTTCAAGCCCTTTTTTTCTGAAATCCTGAACTTCAAGCCCCAGTAAACCCCAGGTGGTTCAGATATTGTCCAGAACCCCCTCGGCAAAGGTTGTTGATCAGAGACCGGAATAAGATATGCAGATTAGGTGATTTTCTAAGGGAAGAAGCCACAAAAATCTTTATGTACCAACAGAAGATGGCCCCCTTTGATCTTGTGCTGCTGCACAGAATTTGTGTCCAAGCTTTAGCAGCACTGTTCACTGATCTTTTGCTGAAATATTCCAGGAGAGATTGCATAAACTAAAGCTACAAATCAATGAATAGTACATGGATATTCCCATGCACATTGCATGCATATCCTTGCAGATGAAGCAGCATTAAGATATTTTGCAGCCCTGTGCTGATCATCCATCTTTGATTCTGTTACCACATCATGGTGCATTGCTGTATTTTGATTTGTCTGGTCCTTGGACAGCTTTGGAATTTAAAGGTAAACAAGGTGAATGATGTTGCCTGATCTGGTGCAAGAAATGTGGCTCTCATTTGTAGAACTCATTAGGTATATCTCAGGTGTATACTGCAGAAGACAAGGGTTTCTGTGGGTGGGTTTTCAACATTTTAGAAAACTTTGTGGGTTTTCTGCAGGACTAGATCTTCACAACCAGTTATCAAGCACATGTTGAAGCACAGGTCTCTACAAAGAGGTCATGTTCAGTGGGAGCAGAGTTGATCAAAGTCAGGAAGGCATCCCTCACTGCAATGGGGCCAACTATGTACCCAGAGTTCCTTACAAAGGCATGTTGATCAGTGGGTTCAGCCTGGAAAGTCCCCACTACCAACAGTTATGGAGCATAATTCAAGCCAAAAGGTAAGACTTTTCAGCTTGATGTATTCTAAGAAGATCATATACTCCCTTGATGTATGCACATAACCAAAGAAAGGTCAACTGCCTGATGATGCAGATTGATGCATTTTCATGAAGCTGTTTTAGGCAGATGTGTACAATTTTGTCACTTTGCACGATAATTGGTTCTTCTACTGACAAAGTTTAGATCAAGTTGTAGGTTAGTGTAGAATGACAGTGGAATCATCACAGTAGAATTATCTCTGTGTTTCAATTGCTCATCTTGTGCAGAAATGTTTAATGTCCTGTGTGTATGCAGGCCAAGGTGGCTGAGGAAACAGCACCCTGTTTGCCAGTCATCATGGAGGAGGGGCAGGAGCAATTGACTTCTGCTGATGAAGCAGCTACAGAAGCTTCATCAAGTCAAAGCACCAAACCAAGGTTGCCAGAAAATTTCAACAGTCTGCTTGTGCGACCTCGTCTGAAAGCTGTGAAGCAGGTTTGTATTTTCAAAACTGAAGTGGACTTGTCACTTTCTTGCTTTACTGTGCAGTATCCTTCTTGCCTAAATCTTGTTTGCAATATCCATAAACACAGGTAGAACCCTAAATCAGCTAGCCACATGCTTAATTTGCAAGTATACATATTTGAGAGTTGCCAAGGTTACTTGTGTTTCCACAAGCAGTTATAAAAAATGAGAGTTGTCATTGATAAGGATCTTGTTTGTGGTGCTGTGGTGTAGTTCATCGGTTCGTTTCATTATCGGCACACTGCACACACCAATTTCAATGCACAAAAGCTGCGACCTCTTGCACGCATCATGGACACTGCAAGGATGGTAACCCTTACTGACTATTATTTCCCAGGATGATAATTCTTACACCTTGACCACAATTCATCAGATGTGATTCTCCTTCACTGTCATTACACCTTTCTCCTCTTGCATGTCTCATTGAAGGCCATTGTGAGCATGTCAAAAGTTTCATACTCATGGTATTGGGAATCATATATGCAGTCATATTTGGGTACTTGTGCTGGGGTGTGGTTGATTGTTCTTCTTTGCTGTATGTCCCATGTGCTCTTCTCTTCTGACCCTCCAAAGTTTCCTTCTCTTTCTGACACATTTCTGAACTTTTTGTAAGCATGTCATTCTGTGACCACATTGTTCAACGTGGATATGCAGATAGTATATGCACCACAGCCCATTAAGTGTGTGGAGGCTGTCTTCCTTGCCCTTTACCTCACAGTAAGTTGTTCTTCCTCTTTTTTGCAAGCAATTACACATATGAAGACAAAGAACATCCTTACCAGCCCTGTCTCAATCATCCAGCCTGCACATATGCCGCACCTTTGGGTACATATCAGTTAACAGGTAGGTCTGCTTTTCCATGCAGGCTGGCGTCCCTGAGGTAGAGCGCATTCCATTGGGGTTCAAGACTGAGATTGGGGGTCAGGTAGTCCTTTTCAAGCTCCTAATTGAGCTCCTATTGTTGTGGTATCAAGTTTCAGATCAAAGCTCTCAGGTGAACATGTTGAAAAGAGGGTGGGCTACCATGAGAGAACTGATTTCAGGACCAGCATGTATGTTGAGTCAGAAGTGGAAATGTGGGTATCCTCTTCTCACTATGTCAGATTGTTAACTTGACCAGGTGTATCAGCATATTGTTCTGCTGGTGCAACACAATGGCAAATTTGGTGCTTTTGGCATCAGCCGGTGCCCAAATCTCATGAACAAGGACCTGACCTTCGACAGGTGACCCATTTTCTGTGATATCTAGTTAGTTGAGGTGCCCCACTGTGTTCTCTAGATGTTTCTGTTCTTTCCAGCTGGTCCTCTTGGAGAAAAACTGCAGAACAAGGTGACAATTGTCAGTGAATGACACAGCTCAATTCAAGCTACCAACATTATCTCCAACACTTGAACATGTTCTGCTTGATAAATTGCTAGAGAGCTTATTTGAATGGTGTGACTGTTGCAGCATTTCAAGTATTGTTGAGAATTTCAAAATCGCTTATGAGGACCAAAAACACACTGTGCTTAAGATTCGAGTGGGCCTTCCAGTGCGTACTTCTCAATTCACTTGTTGTGTATTGTTGCTTACACAATGTAGCTTTGTATGGGTAACTCATCAAATCTGTGGTCTTTATCTTGGCCTAGCATATGGTGTGTTTGGCTCTTGTGAATTGAAAGAGCAAGTCAAAGTGACTCTGAATCTTGCAACTTCCACTCCAGACGGGTATCTATTTGACCATTTCAGTGCATAGCTACACCAATCATCATAATTAATGTGGCCCGGACTAAATCACTAGTTTTCTGTGTAATGTCTTTAGAAGCATACTTGACAGTCAGGCAGAGTGAACAAATTGCAATTGTGTCTCCTGAATTGTGTGGCAGGTTGAGCACAGCATTGTATCTACGAACTTTGTGTGCTGGTGCCATCTTGCACTCAACCTCCACGTTCAATCTTGGCCACAGGTAAAAATTCTTGCATCAGTTTCTCAGTATGACCTGAAACATTTATGGGGTCCACACCATCATCAATGCCCTCTCACAGAGTAGCTGTCATGAGTCTGTGAAGTAGTAAGCCAGTGGACACTTAGAGGGTTGTTTCTTTCTTTGAAACAATAGCAAAGTGGTTTTTTTTTTGTGCCACATGTCCTGGAGGATTTGGGTTCATTTTTATGCATTATAGGAAGAGCCAACATCTCCACTTAATCACAGTCAGAGTTCAAAAGCATGTGCATCACAATACACAAATGTGCATGGCTCCTCATGTAATTGTCTGGCTTCTGAGGTGTGTTGTGAGGGAGCATTGACTGGTGACTTTGTGATGTTTGTCTGCAAAAACCAAAGTGTGTCGATGCCCTTGAGACGCATGCTGCAAAGGGGAAACGGCTTTGGGATCTGTAAGCCCTGTGCTCCCTCTTATGTACCTCCCTTAGTGTCCCATGTGAACTCCAAGTCCTCTTTCCCAGAGAACTTTTATGAGCAAAATGGAGACCACTGCAAAAGGTCCTGACTAATGAGATCCCAGTTAATGTGTAGAGGGCTTATCCTTACCTGAACAGGACCTCAGCTCTGTCTCCTTGTTGATGGAGGTGTTATACTTCCCTGGGGATACTTATTATTCTACTGATTGACTGAATGCAGAATAATGAAAAATTCTTAGGGATGTGCTGCAAAAGTCCTGGAACATTTATTTTGTACTGGTGATGTAGATTCATACCAGGCAAATAACTGACATCACAAGTTATGGTCTGAAGTCCCAACATGAAGTCTGATGGTGCTTGTAAGAATTGAGTTAAGTTGCCTCATTGTGCAGATGGTTACTGGCTGGCAAAGGTGAAGATCCCAACAGGAAGAGCATTACCCGAAAAGCACCACTCAACACATTCTTTGGCAGTGACTGGTCAAAAAAGAAGAAAACCATTGCCACCCCAGAAACTTCACCCCAAAGGATGTCACTATCGAAGTTGCAGGTGGAGAGTGACATTGTGGCACCATACCCCACCACAGTTGGCAACAGCAAATTCCACCAATCCAAGTCCTCTTCAAGTGCTGTGGTAGAGGACAAGAAGTCTGAAAGCAAGATGATGAGTCGAACAACACTTCGGAACAAACTCAAATTGCTTCGCAATCTTGAACAAACTCTGGCAGTGAAGAGAAGCTTTCTAAAAAGCACTAGGAGTTTCAAAGGAACATCTGCCCATCTTAGTAGTAGCAAGAATGTCACACCAGCACCCAAGCTTGCTGCACGCCGAAAGCTCACTATGATAAAATGCAACTCATTGGCTCCAACTTTTGCAAGAATTCCAACCCGTCGGAGCTCTGTGAACAGAGGGTTAATGCAAACTGCCTTCCCACTAACCACAAAGGTTCAGGATCCTTAATCCATAGCTGAACAATGCTCAAAGCTTCTTTGAGCTCTTTTTATCAGTGTGTATATAAGCAGTCTCTTGCTATGTGAGTATTTGTATTGTCTCTTAGTTTCTTCTGAGCCTTTCAGCCTATGCACACAGTTGTGTTCAGCTTTGGCCCTGCTACACAGTATACTAATTGCAGAGCAAATGTCTTCAATAAGCAAGTTAGTTGCACATTGCAGGTTATATAAGGGAGTTGGGAAAATACGTCAGCAGATTGTTGTAAGCGCTTGAACTAGCTAAAAAATGAGAATAGCAAATCTATCCTTTTCTTGTGAGGTATGGAATTAGGTTGAAAGCTTCTGAGCTTGACAAGGTGTTGAGATCACCAATGGTGTAGTCACTGTATTTCAGGTAGTAAATCGAAATTAGTTGGCATTGTGATGATGCAAATTTAAATGAATGTCACTTGTGATCTGCTTCTGTTTTGTTGGTCTCTTTTAATTCCAGCTCCTTGTTTTAACTCTTTTATGGATCCATCAGCTTGCATTACATCATGTTGTTTCATGTAACTATTGTACGAACGGTCCAGATTAAGGTCCTGAGTATCACAAAAGCAGCCTTAATCATGGTACTGAGGTCCACCAATTGCATCCATCAGATTTACAGGTGATAGGGCACAGAAGCACCTACACCTTCTTATGTGTCTCATGAGGCTGTAGTTCCAATGTCTTTCATCAGGAACTTGTAGCCAATTTGCAGATTAAAATGCTCACACATTTGCTTGGAACTCACAGTAGGTGGAAACTGCATAAGATATTTGCCCTTTGCATGTATGCTTTCACCTACTGCTTCTTGGCATTGTCATCCTAGAGACAGCACTGTGATGCACCATCCTGCCACCTAATTGCTCAAGCACTGCTCCCTATACTGAGAGCTCACAGGTGCTCCACAATGAACTCAGGTATCTCAAGCAAGGGGTCTGCAACCACACCATTTCCCACACTCAGAGCTCACAGGTTCTCCAAGATGAAAGGTATCTCATGCAGAGAAGTCTGCAACCAAACCATTTGAGCTGACAAATGAAGGTCATGCGCAGTGTGATTTGAGTGAGGTGGAGCTCAAAATTCATTAGTGAAATTCTCAGCTTCCACAGTTGTGAACAGTAACAAATGTTTGCAAGGTGAAAGATCACACATCTCGTGAGAAGATTGAAGCCAAAGTTCATGAGCAAATTTCCCAGTTGTGAACAGAATTGTTGGGTATGATGTGAAGGAACACATCCCTCATGAGAAGATTGACTATGGATGCAGAAGTACTGCTCAATTTCAGAGTCAAAGTCATCCTGGAGCCAAAATACACTGGGCCATCTCCAGCTTCTAGGCAACAGTAGCAATGCTTGCTCACTAGCTCCGAGAATTTCTGGTCATTACTCAGCAACACAAGATAATCATGGAAAATTTCCTCTGTCAAGTCTGTTTCTTGTGGCACACTGTTGTCGCAGCTTGGGTAGGTGTTCCAAATGCTGTGAAAAGAAGATTGACAATTTTTCTCTTACTAAAATTGGCCAAATAAGATTAACAAGTCTGATCTAATAAATGCAAACAACAGATGCTCAACTTCAAAGGCTGTCACTTCTGTAGGAGTTAAATCAAACACATTTACAGAAAAGTTGCTCTGCAATGTCTTCACCTCTGGGCTAACGATCAAGTCAAAAGTCCAATACAAGTTTCCCTTTCACCAAGCTGTCTTGCAGCTCATACCTTCATTTGGATTTTCCTATCTTATGGGTGTTCTCAAGTGTGGTAGAAGTTCATGTGGAACTCCTCAACCTTGATACCTAGGGGATTGACAAAGAAAAAAGCAGTAAGAATACTGCATCATGACTGTTCCATTAATCTCAAGCTCTTGTTATGCTATAAGTTGGGATGGAAAGGAATATCAGTTCACATTTGAAGAGAGAAATAAAAATGGGCACAAAATTTTTGAGAAGGATAAAACTTTTCCAAAAGATGCTTTTACTGTCCTTCTGATTTCTCAGTGTCTTTGCTATCCTTCCATGTCGCCTGCCATTGTTTGTCATAGAAGGTTGACTCATTAGCAAGGTTGCGCAAGTTGGCAATATCACTGTTCTTCCGAATCAATAGCACTCCAGATACAGTGACAAAAAGCAAAAGCTTGCCAAAGAAGCTGTTTGACTGATCGACCAAGCCAACCCCTGTTGCAGCATCCACCAAGTAGGCAGAGAAATAACCTACCATTGCAGCACGTCCTGTTCCCACCAGGACAAAAGCACTCTTCAGATACTGCTCCAAGAAAGTCATCACTGTTTTGCAGCAAGCCAAATGGGAAATGAAGCTTTTTTGTTGTCTTGAGAAGAGAAGCAGCAGAAGAAATATTGGAAGACATGACATTCTGGGAGAGGATAAAGGTAAGACAATGAACCATTTAAGAGCTCAGCTTCCGGCAAGTGGAAACGCTTCACCCAAGCCCACCATGGGACTGTTGATGTTTCAAACAAGACAGGCTCTGAGTTACTAGAGGCTTCAGGATTCTCCTCCAACCACTTCCGTCTCAGCACCTCTATTGCAGACCATACGACAAACCCCCCAGTGGCATCATCAGTCAACAGTAACAAAAATTGAATCATCTGTCAACACTGATAAGTTACAACTGATTCCAGATACCATGATAACATAACTTTCATGTTAGCACCTTCAACCTCAAGCATTTGATGCACTTTGATATTGAAAGGGTCAATGTTAAAGGGAGTGAGACATTTAACAATTGTACTTCTCTGCTCTAGAGGGCACAAAGACAAAAGCCACTGTTGCAAGTTCCAATAACTATGAGAAGAAGTCTCCTCTGTTCTAGAGGCCTGGAAAAAACTAGCAGAGATGCACAAAACAAAGGAAGACTTGAGTTTTAGAAATTCAACCCCCCCTCAGTTGCATTGTCCTGTTTTACATATGGCCACTTCAAAAACAATTTATAGGTCACAAACTGAACAAACTGAACAATTTTTGTTCTGCAAAGTACCGGGCCTACCTTCATTTGAGGAAGGCACAGGTTGCACAGTGCATTCTCTCATTGCAAATTCCAGTAAACTGCACTTCCAAAGACAGGCTACCTTGTGACAGCTTTTTAACAAACCAAGCTTGCCAAGTTTCTTTTTCAAACCACATTGTGTTAGGAAATGTTGTTTCAAACATCTTGTTCATGCATGCCTGGGAGGCTTGTTGTTTAGAAACAAGTCAGGTTTAAAACCTCATCATCACATAATTATTCTATTTCCTGATCATGTCCTCATAGTTCAAATGAGTTCAAGCCCTGTTGATGGTAGCATTCTCAGTTTCAGTTCCTGAAGCTGGTGTGTGCTTCACAAATGCTAGGCAATGACAAGAACCCAGAAGACGAGAAGTAAAAACAAGGCCAATTCTTTGAGCCCGTTGTTTCTTAGTTTCTGACCATAAACCTAAAGATTCTCACGAGTTCAAACTCCTGCCATGGTGGGAAAATTTACAAGTTATATTTCTGTATGAGCAGACTTGCACAAGGAGTTCCACATTTGCTAAGTAAAGAAGAGATGAAGGCAACAAACCGGCATTGATGACAGCATCCCAGTCCACCTTAGCGTCCTTGGTAAATTTGGTGAGGTCCCATGTCCCCTTAATCCATCTCGGGTCCGAAAACTTGTCTCCCGAGGTCACCAAAGGTTTCGTCTTCCCGAGCGTCGCAGCACTGGGAGCTTTCCCCTCCGCCTGCTCCCCATCCAGTGTCCCCCCTCTCTGCAACGGCGACGGCTTCCTCTTGCGACCTGCCACGCTCGCCACCCCTTCCGTGTCCGGCTCCTCCTGCAAAAGCGCAACCTCACTCACGATGCTGTCTCCACCGGCACTTGCCGCGCTTCCCACACCGTCTTCTCCCCCGTTTACGGATGCCCTGACGACCGAATTGCTCCTGGAGCTTACTCTGAAGATTCTCGGGCTCGCTGCTGCAAGTTTCCCGAAGCTCCGAACAGGAACAGCTTTCCCAGGAGCTGAATCTTGAAGTCTGGAGACAAAACAAGCGCGTGAGAGAGGTTGCAACAGCAGCGTCGCCATGGTCGCCATCGCTGCCGCAAAATCTCACGCGAGTCCAGAAACGCCCTCCACACCAGATACGGACCGGGGCACGAGAAAGAGACGCTTCCATGTCCCAATCGAGATCCCTTATCCACTCCACGATCTTTCCAGGATTTTGATTACGAATTGAGGATCTTGATTTATAGTGCCTCCTCCTTGCTAACTCTGGTGGCCAGAAAACAAGTGTGAACGCCACTTAGTTCAGCACTTGGTTTCCGGTTTAGTTCTTTCGATCTGTGTGATCAAATAGTTGAAGTAGCCATGATGAACAGTTGAAATTCTCTCTATTTTGAGCTCGGTTGTGCTTCCCCTTGGTAGAGCATCTCCACACATAACCCCTTATTTGAGCTCTAACAGTGGATAGAGGTCAGTGTTGTGCATGTAAGTGTCAAAAGCCATATATATGGCATGTAAATACAGTGTAAGCATAAATCATTTACACTTACACATCCAAATTTTTTACACATACACTTATCCTGTTGCAGTGCATGTGTTTTTTTTAATTCTTACACTTACACAAGGCCAGTGTAAATAATTGTCAAATACACTTACATGACCCCCTGTAAATGTTTTGAGGCATGTAAGTGAAAATACTAAAATTATTTGTAAAGTCACCCCGCCTGCCTTTGGGCCTCCTTTCACCCCAAACCCTTCTTTCAGGGGTATCCATAAAGTAAGGAAATTTTATTAAATCTGGGAATGAAATGCTGAAAATCAGCATTAATGCATAAGGTTCAAGACTAATTATAGTAGCTTTATAAGTAGGAGCAGTGAAATATATGCAGTAACAGTGGAGGAGCTAAAGAAAAAGGAAAGACAGGGTGAAACTCAGTTCACCACAAAAACTGAGGTCCCCCCACCCTTAAATAATGCTAATTTTTTTACTTTTTTGAATCTCACCCTATTTATGATCAAACTCAGGGTTCTAGTGTTGTTTTCCTTACATTATAGATTATTTTATTATATAATTTTAGTGACAAGACCTTCTTGCAAAGTCATATGAATTAGTTGTGTGTTTATTTTTTGATGGGTTTTTTTTTTGCAATGGGCCATTTAGCTGGCTTATCTTCAAAAATATTGTGAAATCTCTCCTCCTCAAGTAAAAAACACGTTTTTTAAATTTTTAAATATTTATATTTTCAACATAGCCATGTAAAATCATATAAATATATATGTTTTTACAATTACATTGTTTTATTGGACCATGTAAAACTATATAAATATATTTTTTTACACTTACACTGTTTGACATGGCATAAAATAAATTTACACGATTTTACTTTTACACATTTCATATTTTACATTTACACAAATGTAAATGAATATTATACACTTCCACTTGCACAGAGTGTAAATAAATTTCATTATAAGATTTACACAAGTCCTAAACCATTTACACACACAACACTGGTGTAGCTCCTGCTGCCATCAGCATGGGTCAGATGAGGTTACTTTTCATCTTTGAATTAATTAAATGGTGGTGCCTCCCAAGTTTCTTTTTCTTTTATTTGCAATGAGTCATTTTGATATCATAAGCAGCAATACTGAAACTTTGGAAGCTCCCCCCAATAGAAGCCTCTATTCCCAAGATATGGAAATATCATGTCGCCCCTTTGACCCACCTATATAAGTGATTGGAGGACAATTTTGGGCAAATCAGATGGGATAAAAGTGACTTGTTATTGGAAACATCTTCAGGAACACATTGGGAACTTGGGGAACCTTTTGAGAACTTGGTGTTAACCCATTAAAAACACATTGGGAACATCAACAACTCAAAAATTCCAACCCCCTTAGCCTCCCTAATTCGATGAGAAGATGAAACTGTAGCAATTGATAACCACAAATCCCCTACTCTTGGTATTGAGTCAACTTCTTTAAAGATTTCAATATTCAATAAATTAAATGAAAACAAAGGAGAAATAATATCTATGTTGGTGTTGAGCAACAATGGTCCAGCCTCCCATTCCATCTCCTATTTTTAGCCAAATATGAACTCTTGTATACATTCCAATGTGGGTAACAAGCAACACAAGATCACCTACCCTTGCTAAATTTGGATTGAGCCCAATTATGTTCACCACCTTGAAACCATGCAACCTTAAAATAATTGTTCCTTCCTTGGGTAGAATATCAAACCTAGGAAATGGAAAATTGAACTCACTAATGGCTAGTATCTTGTCTCTATGTTGAGCCTCCTTCAATTGATGCCTTTTTTCCTAGTCTATGGTGGTGCAACTTGGTATGTTTCTTGGTCTACACATTACATAACCAAGATCATCCACAATGCTAATCAACAAACCCAATCTCTCAAAAAATACTACTCTAATACCAAAAAGGAGGGCCCTGTAATATCACAACATTATGAAATTATAACTACAAACAATATTTTGACAGTGTAGAGTTGATGATAATTTCACAACACAAATGTTTTAAAGATATGATGTTCCATTCCTATGTTTGTCTTCCCTATCATCATCAAATAAAAACAATAGTAGAGTTGATTTGACAACACAACTCCAACAACACATAAGTTCAAGGGATTTGGTGGATCAAATCTCTCTGGACCTCTCAACATTTGCTATCATTGTTTTCTGTTGTGCATCCAGCAACCAGTCTTATCTGAAACCATCTCTTGATTCTTAGCCCATCTATCTCGACAAAGCCAACAAGGAGTTTCAACACACATTGAAACCCTGAAGCATCACCAATCTTCTTTGAATTTCCACCACAATGTGTAATCCCATACCCCAGAATCCCCACTACATAGGTCTCCCATTGTCTAAGAATTCCCTCTTCCCCAATGACTAACCCATCACATCCCCTACCCTTTTATGCTTGGATGCCACATACAAACCAACAATTCGCTCATCCCATGGTGGTTTTCATTATTTCCATTGGACACACTTTGCTTTATTATGTGGTAGCTCCTACATTTGCTACCCTGACACTCTAATGTGCAGCGGAAAAGTTCAAGAGTCCAGAACAAAACACACATTTGAACATGACAAGGCTACCTAGCACACATTGCATCTATCAACTCATAAACACTATAATCATCCCACAATCAGAACCCAAAACTACCACAAACAAATTCAGGTCCTTAGCTTATGAATGCAACTCATTAAGTATCCTCCAATGCGCTCTCATCCGTAAATTTCCATCAATCAGCCACACCACCGAGCTCCATCATCACCAGAGCTCTTGAAGAGTTGAAGAGAACCCAAACAAATCACACCAAGCAACACCATGCATTTCTAATATGCTCAAACCATGCAATAGACAAAACAACAACACATGCGGCCACTAGGAAAAAGGTCAAGATTAACGATCTCCTTTCTTGTCTCATTCACATTTCAGCGCTTGTCCCTTTTTCATTAGGTCTTCATCCAAGTAAAAAATCCTTCGAAACTTCTCTTCATCCCACACTAAAACCAGAACTAGGATTTAAAAATTGGATCTGATTCTGGAACCTGAACCTAGTTCTAAAACCACAATCAAAATTATTTTTAAAAAAAAATGAAACTAAGGGTTAATCAATAGTTAACCATAAGTTTCAAACCAAGTTACCTGGAACCAAGTCTGATTTTGAGAATTGGAACCTAAGTTTTTTTTTTTTCAAGAATCAAACCCGAACTAGACCCAAGGTTCATTTCTTTGGAATTGGAACTAAACCCATTTTAATTTTTTAAGAACCAAAACCATAGGTTCTTATAAAAGCCAATAACTGCCCAACACCACTCCAAGTCAATGTTGGGTGATTCACAAAATTGAGGTGAGAACCGTCCTATTATAAAAAATAAAAAATCTGAACAACTCCCAAAGTAATAAAAAGATACCCAGGGTTGGTTCTCAGTTATAACGGTTTAGGGTTAAACGGCTTGTCTAGGGGTAGGTAGTAAGCAATCCATATTTATTAATTGTGGGTACATCCCAATGTGGGGCATTGGGGGTGTGTCCCTTAATGTTTTTTTTCAATGGGTCACTTGGATTGGCCCATTTCGAATGACATTGTTCTTACACTCTTCAATCAAAGTCTTCATTACCAATAGAGGAATGTGAAGTTTCCTTTTTAATTTAGCTATGTTCAATACAACCCCACACTTTTGAGCAAAGGGATATGGGGCTATTCTTCACAGCTATTGAAGAATATCTTGAATGCATATTCTTAACCGATTCTTGCAACCGTATGAGAAAACAAAAATCCATGATTCTCACAAAATGTGAGAACCATCCAACACTGATCCAAATTTACAGCTTCTAAGCCTTGCAAGCATAACAATCTCACTTCTTTGCCACACCTAACCAGCTACATGATATGAAAATGCACATCATCATGGTTGTGTTAATAGCATTAAAAAAAATGAATGACTTTCCTCTTTCAACCTAATTACCTAACCCCTTTCACACCCACTTAGATGGACATGAAGGCAAATCATTTTGAAATCTGGGATAAATAAGGATGAATTATTGGGGACCAAAGAAGAACAGAAGGGTACCTTGCCCTTGAGACCAGGCAACTACACTATTAAACATAAATTTTAGTCTAGTGTCACTAATGCAAGTTTCTCCTGCTCTGTGTAAACTCTGCCTAAAAACTCTGCTGGCAGTCCTGACAAAGTCTTTTCAACACAAACTAAAGTTAGGGTATCTAAAAATTTACACAATCCAATCATGTAATTAAGCATTGTTGAACCACCAGTGATCATCAAAGGCAAAAGATGGTTGCAACCCAGTAGAGGGTGGATGATCTTCTTGACACTCAAGTCTTTGGAGAGACAATTCACATGCATTCTCACACAACTCTATGGGGTTCCAAAAGCCTTTAGAGAGACACTTGCCCACACATTCCAATATGAAGTTCTAAAATCATAATGCAGGTGCTCCGTTTTGGGAACCACCCTCATACAAGGCAGGAGTTCCATTTACAAATCCATTGCACAGGACGGGCCAGTGCAGCAGGGCCTCCCACTGATACAGCAGTAGATTCCAAAACATAATTTCCCATGCTACCAGCTGAAGGACCCACCATACTGGCATGCCTCAATTATGAGGCCTGGACCTCACGTTCTGCCCTCGGTCCACTGGGTGTAGTGCCTTGATGCCAGGGCACTACCCTACACTTTCAACCCTAACTTCTGACACCACAACAGAGTGCTGACTGAAGACAAGTTCAAGAAGGGCTCAATTTCTTCAAGAACACATGAAAGGCAACAATGGTCATTGACAGCGCCAAAACCAACCAAACACTTTAGAAAGTTTTCCGTCTGAATGAAATATAGTGACCAAACAGATGCATGCAAAAAAAAAAAAAACTTCAACTTTTGGCAAGTTTGCTGAGTAAGGAGAGAGAAATCTACATACCACCAAACATTGCTGAAGCTATTAGATGACTGAAAATCAAACTGCACATACGAACCATGCAACTTCCTCCCAGAGCCACAGCAATCAAAGAGATCTGATCAAATTTCCACAAAGGAAAGGAAGTACTTGACTACAGACCCAAGGTGCAACATCTAATAAGTGCAGGCAGTGTGCATGTCATCAAAAAGCTCTACATTTCCAAGCGTATTACCACCAATTACAAACTCGGACAATGCCCTCTCAAATTCTGAGTGTGGGCTAACCTGGTAGAATCATGTCTATCATACTACTTTCTTGATCAAACCAGTTCAAAAGAATAATCTCACCTTCCACAGAGAGGGTTTTCAGCTGTGAAATTATTGCTTGAATCAAATTTTGAAAGCATTCCACTTGAAGGAAAGCTGGCTTGTGAATCAAACAACCTTATTTGCTTTCAGCATCATAAAGATCAGAACTGCATTGAATAAGTTAAAGATGACAGCCAATGGAAATACAACTGTCAGTGAAAGAGGCAATATGCCATCCAGAAAGAGACAGCCAAATATCCTCTCAAAATCGGAAAAATGGGATAGATTGGATATGGCAAGAGACACAGAGGGCTGAGAAAAAAAAGAGGAAAGTAACAGAGAAATACAATACTACAAAAGAAGAAGGGATGAGGATACACAAGGTAGCCTCCGTGTAAAAGGGCTGCCACCAAAACCACCCCAAAAAGTCGATCACGCAACACAGGTTTGGTTCTGAATCCAATTCTTACTGCACAGAGCATAATTCCTTGTTAAGATTGCAAATTGGAACTGGAACTGATGTCTGAAACCCTATTTTCACAGAACATGGAGATCCACCGTGTCCCTTTCATGTGGAGAAGTTGAGAAAAATAACTGAAGGCCATGAAGATGTGAGAATACATACTCAAAGGAAGCACAGGGGCATAGATTAAAGGCACCAAAAACTTAAAGGGTGGCTTTCTGGGTTCCCTTCTTCTGCCCTCCTCTCTGTAATCCACATAAACCCACTATCTGCATCAATCACTGAGGTGGAAAAAACTGTAACTCGGCCAGAAAGGATTGCTAAACTTCCAAGAACATGAATTAAGCCATCATGATAGCATGCCATTTCTGTCACCCGGATGTGTGACCGCAACAGAAAACTGTGCCCCATATCCTGTAAATCATAAGCTGTAAGAATATAATGCCGACAGATGCTTCTGAGATGTACTCATCATGAAAACCTAAAATTCGTCAACTGATGATCAGATCGATCCACAAACTCTGTTTTACATAAAACATGAGCAAACAAGAAAACAAAACAAAAACTGCAGTAAGTCAGAAATCATACTGCACTGCAGACGATGAAGAAGCCATTCCCACAACCCTACTTCGCGAACTTGATTGCCTGCTTCTCGGCTTTCCCAAGCTTTGGAAACGCTGCAATGAAGAGTGAGGATCATGGACGGGGCCCAGGCTCGTGCGCTGTTGGTGGAGACGATGCCTCGTTTTGAGAGGACTCGAAGGTGACAATTCAGGGCCTCTTCAAGCGGCCAACGCCACCCTTTAGGGCTACATAAAAAGGTGACAGTTTGTGCAGCGTAAAGCCCCAGGGTAGGGTCTTTTTCACAATATGGGGCCTAAGGACAAGACAGCAGTTGATTCCGGGCTCCCATTTTGGGAATGTTTCACCCTGGGCTTTACCCGTCACTTCTTAACCTTGGCCATGGTTAGATAGCTTGGGTTTTTAAACCCTTGCCAAGGTTAGATAAACTAGGTTTTAAAACCATGGCCAAGGTTAAATAGCTTGGGTTTTTAAACTCTTGATAGGACTAAATAGCACAGACTATTTAACCTTGGCCATAGTTCTAGATAGCTCAAGCTTTTAAACCCTCACCAAGGTTAGATAGCCTTGGCTTGATTTCAACCATGGCCGAGGTTAAATAGCTTGGGATTTCTAACCCTTGCTAAGACAAGACAGCATGAGCTTCTTAATCTTGGCCGAGGTTTCATAGCCCTGGCTTGATCTTCACCATGGCCAAGGTTAAATAGCTTGGGACTTCTACCCATTGCTAAGACTAGACAGCCTGAGCTTTTTAACCCTGGCCAAGGGTAGAGTTTAGCCCTAAACAAAGGTTAACTAGCTTGGGCTTTTGGGAATTCCTTTTCCAAAAGCTTGATTTAATTTGTTCACGTTAATAGAATGCCTTAAGCTTTTCATGGATATCCTTTCTTTCATTTCAACCCTCTTTTTATTTCCAGGGTTAAAAAGAAAAGGGGTTATGATGTTTCTGAGGTAGCCAAGGTGAATTAGCCTAGGCTTTTGGGAATGGCCATTTCAAAAGCTTGGGCCAATTTGATGGCAAGTGGTTGTGCAATACCCCTAGTTTTGAAAACTATTCTTTAAACCTATCCAAACTTCTTAACTTCGACCAATGCTAATTAGTTCAAGCTTTCGAGAATATTTTTTTCAAAACCCTAGTTATCTTGTATGTGGGGATATTCTATGATATATTGATAAAACTATTCTCTAACATTACAAAAAATCTTGTCCATTCCAATCGTATGTTCGTGACTAATGTGCAACTAATGTCCAAAGCAATTCAATTGGTGACCACACTTATATTAGTCTAATGTGGCAACTTAATTGCAAGTATTCATAGTTCACATATAAGATTAAACTTTAACAAATCCAAATTTTAGTCATACATGCAACTACAATGTGTGACTACCATGAGTTTAGATGAAAATATTGATGAAAAATAAAAATATGTCATCCACAATGGGTGGCATCATTGATGGTTGACAATCAAGTTGTTTTTGCAATTATATTTGCAACTATACATAAATGATTAAATGGCACGTGGCATTTTGCTACTACAATTCAAAGTGTACAAATTAATTTATTGGCCAATAGGTTGCTAGAAAAGGTTATTATAACCTAATAGGTAAACTAAGCTAGGTAAGCTTAATAGGTTATATTAAGCTAAGTAGGCCGCTATACATTGATACCTTAGCCTAGCCTAGTTTACGTACATAGTTAATTGGTTTAAGTTATCTATAAGTATTAATAGGCTAGTTTCCTAGGTGTAGCTAATAGGCTAGGCTATGAAAGTTAGACCTAATTAAACTAGGTAGTAAATAGGATAAGTGGTAGGTCGGTTAATTAGATTGTCGTGTGGATATGTGAACTTGTTTTTATTTTAATTAATTAATTAATTAGGGTAGGTACTTAATTAATTTAATTGATAGGCTAAATAGTAGGTAATAAATAGGATATGTAGTAGGTAGGTAGGTAAGCTAAGGAAGAAATATATTATTATGTGGATATGTCATAGTGTTTTTGTATTAATTGATTAGTTAATTAGATAGGTTAGAAAATTAATTTGACGTTTCTATGCTGTTATAAAATTTATAAAGGGGTAAGTTGAGTGATAGGATTCCATAATTTGGTCATGGTACATTGACTTATGTGGAAGTCATGTGCACCATGTGATTATGTTTCTTTGTGATTAATTGTGGAATCACATGTGCACCATGTGATTATGTTTCTTTGTAATTAATTATGGAATCACATGTGCACCATGTGATTAT
>Ga0209611_10000022_pt1 | contig 145653 bp, 101 predicted proteins | sample S1TSphgellanicum_3_FD_187693 | JGI IMG/M metagenome (GOLD analysis project Ga0209611, IMG submission 187693) | Host-associated microbial communities from peat moss isolated from Minnesota, USA - S1T2_Fc - Sphagnum magellanicum MG (SPAdes) (version 2) | ecosystem: Host-associated > Plants >... | reverse complement strand
CAAGGCTCTTGATTCGAAGACCCCTCAAGAAGCGTGGAGTGGTAGCAAACCTGATGTGTCTCATTTGAGATTTTTTGGTTGTAAAGCCTTTGCACATGTCCCCAATGAGAAGAAGACCAAATTAGATTCCAAGTCCATGCCTTCTGTGTTTTTAGGATATTACGAAAGCACCAAAACGTATCGCTTGATGTGTGTAGAAACCAAAAGAATCATCAAAAATAGAGATGTCATGTTCATTGAAAGGTCAAAGGAAATAAATGGTGTGCTCCATCCCGAGAAAGAAGAAAATGTAGTTGTGCATGAAGAAGTTAAAGGAGAAGAACCATTGACCTTTAGTCGATATACACCTTTGCATGAAACAAAAATGGAAGGTGTGCAAAGTGAATCCACACCAAGTCCTTCATCAGAAGAAGAATTTGTTGTTTCAAATGATAACTTGTCTAGTGAACCTTCACAAGGTGTGCCGAAGGAAAGACCTCAAAGGCAATGAAGGGAATGGCTTCAGGATTGGTGGATTGCTACCAAGGAGGTGGAGCACGCCACCGTTGCATTTTTAGAGGAACCCCAGAATATTGAAGAAACATTGACATGTGAAAATTCCAAGGAGTGGGAGTGTGCAATGTAAGAAGAATATGATTCCCTCATCACAAACAACACATGGAATTTGGTACCACTTCCCGTCAGTAGGAAACCTGTTTCTTGCAAATGGGTGTTCAAAATCAAACAAGGCGCAAATGGGGAGGTGGAACGCTACAAGGCCAGATTAGTGGCAAGAGGTTTTACCCAAACCTATGGAATGGATTACAACGAAACTTTTGCGCTCGTCACAAAGTTTACATCTATTCGTTGTATTCTTGCATTAGCGGCCTTGGAAAACATGGAGATCCATCAAATGGATGTAAAAACTGCATTTCTCAATGGTGAGCTTGAAGAAGAGATTTACATGGAACAACCTCAAGGGTTCGTGCACTAAGGAGGTGAACATCTTGTCTGTAAGCTTCACAAGTCCTTGTATGGTTTGAAACAATCTCCAAGGGCATGGAATCAAAAGTTAGATGTGTTTCTCAAAAACATTGAATTTATGAAGAGTGAGGCCAATCCTAGTGTGTATGTTGCGCAAGTGGGAGATGTGAAGTTTTTCATTATGGTCTATGTGGATGACCTCATTTTGGTGTGCAACGATCAAAACAAACTTTTGCAAATCAAAGAGGAATTGAGTCAAAAGTTTGAAATGAAAGACCTCGAGGAGTTACATTTCTTTTTGGGGATGGAGGTGGAAAGGAATTGTGATGAACAACTCTTACGCATAAACCAAATCAAATATCTCAAGGAAATATTGAAGCGTTTTCGAATGGAAGAATGTAAGCCCATTAGAGTTCCATTGGATCCCAAAGTGAAGTTATAAAGGACTGCGAATGGAAATGATGAATCAAAAGGATTTCCATATCAACAAGCAGTTGGGTCCTTGATGTATGCCATGTTGTGCACACGACCCGACTTCGCATACCCAATAAGTGTGTTGAGTCAACACATGGCGGGCCCTAACATGGAGCATTGGATGGCCGTCAAACGAATCTTTTGATATTTGCAAGGTACATTGCTAATGAAATTATAATTCGATGCAACACCATGCAAGGAAATTCTTGGATATTGTGATGCAGATTAGGGTGATGATCTTGAAGATAGGAGGTCCACCACATGGTTTATTTTCATGATCGGAGGTGGAACCATTTCTTGGAGTAGCAAACGACAACCTACAATAGCATTGTCCACCACAGAGGCAGAATACATGGCGAACACGCAAGCCACAAAAGAAGCCATATGGATAACAAAATTGATGATGGATTTAGGATACATGGAGGAAAAGAAAATGATGGTGATTCGATACAACAATCAAGGTGCGATATCATTGACCAAAAATCCCACTCACCACACACGAACAAAACACATTGTGTACAACATCATTTTGTTCAAGAACAAGTTGAAAATGGAGAAGTTCGATTTGAATATTGTCTAACGGAACACATGGTGGTGGATGTCCTTACCAAGGCATTATCAAAAGAACGACATTATAAGTTGATAAACATGTTCGGATTAGAAACTTCATAGAGTGGGAATGTTAGAAATATTATTCGTTTCTAATTCCCAATGCATTCACATCCTTGTAGTAGTTAGGTTAAGGTTTAGAAATGGAAACTACTTAAGGCTTGGCAATGGCTAGGGTTAGGGTTTGGTGGCGGCTAAGGTTAGGCGGTGGCTAAGGTTAAGGTTTGGTGACGACTAAGTTAAGGTTAAGTGGCAATTACTTTAGGGTTAGGAGATAGTATATAATGGAGTGGTTTTGAGTTGTCTTTCATTCTCTCCTTTCATGGTTTTAAGTGCACGTAAAACCTTCAAACCTTGTTAGTAGTTACAAGCCATAATTTTGTGATTGTATCATTTGAAGACTACAACCTTTGTGATTTCTTATTAGTTAATACGATTGTTCCATTTCATGAACCTTGAATGTTTCAATTCTTGCTTGTTTTCAAGTTGTTTCCAATAGTAATGGTAATTTGTTTTTATTTCATGGAAGTGTTGGTTGCTCATGTGCGAAGCAAGCAACCTCATGACTTGGTGGACAAAGAATTGGGAGACAAATTAGAGACAATTTTTTGGTACAAAAAACCCCATTTCTTGTTGGAAAACCTTAAAGCCATCAATTGCAAATGTTAGTTATACATATAATTGCTCCAACAATAAAAGGTACATAATTTTTTCTTCATTAGTCTCATTCCTAGATCTCTTTACTCTTAATGTGGATTATTTAATATATTTTGTTGCAAATTTGAATACTTAATAAAGGTGGATTCTAGATAATGATCATTATTCTAATGTGATGTTTTTTCCATCAACCATGATCTGCAAGAATAGAATTATTTCTTCAAAGTGCATACATATTTGAAGAGCAAATCCTTGGGCAATTTTTTTTTAATTGAACAAATGGAGCAAACACAATATTGTCAAAAAATGAAACTTTTGTTTATGTCACTACAACCTTTTATTTCTACATTTCTATACAAATATATGTAAAATGTCATATAGACATACTTCTCCAAAACCTACCATAGCAATATGGTAGACAATAGAATTTGTTTTCTAGCGAGCTCCTTAGTTAAGGTTGATATTAAAAAAAAACCTACTTTCCTTTACAATAGGCATTACCACATAGGAATTGAAAAGCTAGGATGGGGTGTTGGTTGTCCTTGAAGTCCATTCCATAGTCCTATTGTAGCATTCACAAGGGACATTGCATGTGAAAATGAGTTTTTTATGAACATAGTACTTTATGTATTTTCTAACAATGCAATTGATGTATCAACTTCAATGAAGACTATAATTGTGTTGAAAATCCATGCACAAGTTATCCATCATTTGTGTTCAAGTTTGTGGTACTATTACACTTCTAACATCAAGCTCAAATTGTTGCAACTTGTGTATGGTATTTGGTAGAGGTAGAACCTCCATGGCTTGCACCTTGCGGGCTATGAAAAATGCCACCTAGACAATTCATCACATACCAAAATGTCAAAGTTCTTAACCAAATTACATCCTGCATGCAATCCAATTTAAGTTTAGAACAAGGAAACCAATGTATTAAAACACATGCATGGTAGATATGTTTTGCATTTGTTTCTATTTGAACAAGGATGTCTAGAAGGTTGGCATCATAACACTCATGGTTTAAAAATCTTGCAACATTAATGTATATTGTTCCATCAAGGCATAATGCTTCTTCATCATCTAAGAGTTGTTATGTTGACTCATCACATCCAAAATCATGGTGTATGTATGTTAATGGCTTGCGAGATGGAGTTTGTTACGATGGGCCATTTCTATGTTGGATATGATTTTTCCAACAAATTCAAAGGCTTTTAGCTTTAATATCCTCCAATGTTTGTATGCCCCATCCTTTCCTTTTTTCATTTTGTTAATGGGTTTTTCTATTCCCATTAGGGGCTTTTGTCGCAACCCTAACATCGGGTTTTTGACTAAATATGGAATGCAAGGGCCCGTAAGACCAAGAGAGTGTGTTTAAGTGTGAAACACACTTTCAAAAATGCGGGAGAGTGCAAGGGATGGAACCTAATAACTCGTAAGTGCACTCCCACTTTGGGAATTGCACTCGTGCAAGAGTTATGAATGTTTAGACCCTTGGTTGGAAAGGTAAATATGCACCAAATTAGACCCCCAAGACATCGTTAGAAGGTTCTTGAAGCATAGATGGTTAAAGTGCCCTTGAATTGTTCATTTAGACCTGATTTGCATGAATTATGATCAAAAGTGGGAGTCATAAACCCCTTGAAAACATAGGCCAAATGAACTCCAATTAAGGCATGTTATACACCGTTGGAAATATCTTTTTGAGAGCTATAAGATATTTTCCTTGTATTTTCAGAAATAGACTTGATTTGGGAAAGATACGAGCATCCAAAGTTTTGGGATAGTAAGAGTCCAAGTTTTCAAACTCCCATTTGGGAGTCCTGGGAAAAAAATGACATTTGGATGTAGTCCCCACGAAGAGGCACATAATATACTATAGGGAAGGAAGTGGTGCCTCCTCCCAAAGGTTATGTGTCATGTAAATCTTATGCTTGAGGTTCTTCCTATTAAGTTCGTTGCACCACTTTTATTCAACTTGCACTAGTCACCCTCTTTTCTTAGTTGTGTAAGTTGATTTCATCTTGAACTTTTACTTGTGAGTTTGTCTTAGTCCCATCTTAAAACTCCAACATGCCCTCCTACCCCCGAAGTGTTACGAGTTAGGGACCATGCCCCACTTCTCTTCCTTTCCATTGTTTTACTCTGGAACCCACATTTGGGTCCCTTAAGGAGTTTGGGGACGTGTTGCCCCCCCCCTAACGTGTTAAAAACCCTTAAGGAATTCAAAAGTTTTCAACTTTTGAATTTTTAACAATAGGTTTTTTTTATAGCAACAAGTACATGTAAAAATTAACAAAACTAAAACTAATTACATGTCTTAAGCTAACATCTACAAATACTAAAAACTTAACAAAAGTTGGCTGAAAAGTATTCATGTTCCATAAATGAAATAATGAAACACAAAATAAAAAATGAAATCAAAAGTCTTTAAAACAAATATGTTATCTTAGTCTTATACTAGTTATTTCAAAATACTATAGTCATAATTGACCCTTATGAATAATCATTAGCCAATACCTAAACTAACAATCCAAAATTTCAAAAAATTACACCCTGTTTAACTACCTATTCAACTATTTGTTCTACTAAGTACAAGTTCTATAGACTACTTATTGACTAACATGTCAACCTATTTTCTTAACCTAATATAATATTACCTATCAAGTGTAGTAACTGGTTAGGTCAATATTATAGGTTAGGTTAAATAACAAGTTAAATCACATGTTAGGTTTAACAACTTGCTTACATTTTCAACCTATTAAGTCACTTGTTGTTAAATATGGGTAGCAGTATCCCCCGTTGGAAACTATATTTCATCCTTCAAATGCTAGCTCAGGGTGCTAGGTTAGCAGCTTGGTTTTATTGGAAACAACTTGAAAACAAGCAAGAAATGAAACATTCAAAGTTCATGAAATGGAACAATCATATTAACTAACAAGAAATCACAAAGGTTGTATGCTTCAAATGCTACAATCACAAAACTATGGCTTGTAACTACTAACAAGGCTTGAAGGTTCTATGTGCACTCAAAACCATGAAAGGAGGGAATGAAAGACAACTCAAAACCACTCCATTATATACTATCTCCTAACCCTAAAGTAGCCGCCACTTAACCCTAACCTAGCTGCCGCCAAACCCTAACCCTAGTCGCTACTTTAACCTAGCCACCACCAAACCTTAACCCTAGTTGCCGCCTAACCCTAGCCGCCACCAAACCCTAAGTAGTCTCCACTTCTAAACCCTAACCTAACTACTACAAGGATGTGAATACTATTCATCCTTTTGATGAATGTTTAACACATTCATCAACATTGGGAATTATAAACGAATAGTATTTCTAACATCTAGAACCTTAGCCCTTACTGGCGTTAATGTTTTATGATCAGCCTTGTCATAATTCTGAGTGAAGTGTGAAGTAATGATCAACATTATGCCCATATGCATGACAATGGGACACATGGCTAGCTAGGATTAAGGTTGGAAGTTGTGGCTTGTGGTGGATTGGGACAATCCTTTTTGTGGGACCCACCACACCTCTAACATTTATCCTTTACACCTTGTTCTGCTAAATAAGATGTGGAACCACCACCTGAGTTTAGTTTAATTGATGGCCATGGAAAAAAAGAAAGCAATTGCATGGGAAATTAAATGTTCAAGGTAAGTATAAGCTTGGTGATAATATTATTATGCGAAAAAAGTGTGAAAATTTTAAGTGTCAATGAGGACATTGACCTCTCTTTTTAGTAGGGAGGAGTATTGTAACCCTAACATTGGGTTTGCGACTAAATGTGGAGTGCAAGGGCCCATGAGGCCAAGATAATGTGTTTAGGTATGAAACGCACTCTCATAAATGGGGGAGAGTGCAAGGGATGGAGCCCAATGACTCCCAAGTGCATTCCCATCTTGGGAATTAGACTTGTGCAAGAGTTAGGAATGTTTAGAGACTTCGTTGGAAAGGTAAACAAACACCAAATTAGGCCTTCAAAACATCATTAGAAAGGTTTCAAAGCTTAGATATTTAAAATGCCTTCACATTGTTCATTTAGAACCCTTTTGTTCTTCCTCCTTGATGGTCTCAAATGGAACATCTGAGTCAAGGGTGGATTTTTCCACCATGGTTTCTTATATTGGCTTACAGGTCTTCTTGGGTGCCATTAGATTACACACTCAATGGATCAAGCTTTTATTAGAGTTTTGATACCAAGTGACACACCCCCAAACTTTTTAAGAAACCCAAATGTGGGTCCTAAAACGAAATAACGAAAAAAGAGGAGAGTTGGGTCGTGCTTCCTAACTTACATCACTTTGGGGGTAGGGGGGCATGTTGGAGTTTCAGGATGGGACTAGGATGAACTCACAAGTGAGAACTCAAGATGAGGTCAACCTACATAACCAAGAAAGAGGGCAATTAATGCAAGTTGAATGAAAGTAGTGTAGTGGACTTAGTAGGGACAACTTCGCAAGCTTTACACGCCCTGTAACCTTTGGTAAGAGGCACCACTCCCTTCCCTATAATATATTTTGTGCCTATCTGCAAGGACTACATCCAAATGTCACTTTTCCTTGGGAGTTCCAAGTGGGAGTCCCAAAATTAAGACTTTTTCTATCCCAAAACTTTGGACATTCATGTCTTTCTCAAATCAAGTTTTTTTTGAGAAATTGAAGGCAAAATATTATAGCCCTCAAAAAGATCTTTCCAAAGTTGTATAACATGCTCCAACCTAACCTCATTTGTCCCCTACTTTCAAAGGGCTTGTGGTTAGGAGTCAAATGCCTAATTTGACTCTTGCCCCTTCTTTTGATCATAACTCATGCAAATTAGGTCGAAATGAACAATTCAAGGGCACTTTAAACATTTATGTTTCAAAAAAATTCTAATGGTGTCATGGGGACCCAATTTGGTGTTTCCTTTTCCAACCAAGGGTGTAAACATTTGTAACTCTTGCATGAGTGCAACTCCCAATATGGGAGTGCACTTGGGAGTCATTGGGTTCCATCCCTTGCATTTTCGTCCATTTGTGAGAATGTGTTTCACACCTGAACACATTTTTTGGCTTCATGGGCCCTTGCACTTCACACTTAATCACGAACTCAATGTTAGGGTTACGACAGTGAATATGTAACAAAATAAGGATTATACTAATTACCTTTTATATGGTGTATGTGTAGTTGAAGTTTTTTACAGCATGTAATGTTATCCATCCTAAAGTCCCAATTATGTTCACATTATTCTAGATGTTAAGACCATGGTTTGTGCATCAATTGACACACTGGAACATGTTGTCGTTATCACACAAAGTTGAAGGAACTTCTACTTACAATGAATGACATGCAAGGCCAAGGGAAAAGAATTCATGATAGTTATTTTTGTATGACACATTCCCAACTCCTTGAAGGACTCAAATGTGAGTCCAAGTAAAAGACAGTGGAAAAGGTAGGAGTCGGGGCACGTTCCCTAGCTCACAACACTTTGAGGGGTAGAAGGGCGTCTTGGAGCTCCGGGATGGGATTAGGAAGAGTTGACAAGCTTCACTCACTCACACAGGCCTGCACACAACCCACACAAAGTGGTTAGTGCATAGTTGGAGCACCTTTGGTGCTAAGACGAGCCATGGGCAACACGAACACACTAGACTCACCACAGCTCGAACTTGAGGGAAGCCACCACCTTCCCCCTTATAGTATACTCTATGGCTGGCCATGGAACCTACATCCAAATGGTTTTTCTCTCCCGGGACTCCCGAGTGAGAGTCCCGAAATTGCGCCGGTTGGGACTCCCGTAACTTTGGAGCCCCATAACTTTACGAGCAGACCTCGGATCAAGATGCGGTCTAAAAAAAAGTTGTAGCTCTCATTGAGAGCTTTTTAAGGGTATGTGTCACGCCCTCTGCAGCTAAGTAAATAGGGTCGATTCCCAACTTTTTTTGGTCGAGAGTCAAACTACCATCAAACTGGCAATTTGACTCCCTACCCTTTTTTTGGCCATAACTTGTGTTTTAGATGTCCAAATGAGCAATGCGAGCCCATTTTAGACATCTAAGTTTTAAGAGCTTTTCAATGATATAAAGAACGCCACAAGCCATTTAGTTTTGACTCTTGAAATCGCTTTCTGAAATTTTGGAAGTCCACTGGAACTCCATCTCCCAAAGTGGGAGTTGCCTTGGGAGTGTGAGGGTTCACTCCCTCATTCTCCTTCATACTCCTTCACACTTTCTTACACTTCCGGGAGTGTGTGATGTGACTCCTGAGCTTCTTCTTGGCCCACACCCTTGCGACTTCTTTGCCTTGACTCCCGGACTTCCACTTGGCCCACAACCTTGTAACCCCTTTGCCTTTGACGCGAACCCAAAGCTAGGGTTACGACATTGTATGTGTTATGAAATTTACAATACTTAAGAACATGAGGGCATGTAATTAATAAACACAATTAGATGTTTTATAAACATTTTTTTTTTTAATGGCTTGACCCAAATGTGGACATCAGTGTTCTATCCTAAACTTGCCCTCTCTTTTTGGCATTCAAAAAGTTGCCTTGAAGGTTTATGTCTAGAATTTGGAGTTTGATACTTTTGAAGTTTGCCCAAAAGAACTTGTTTATGATAAGTTAGTTTAGTGGAACAACATTGGATATGAGGTTGTCAAGAAGACAGATGATGGTAGGGATAAAAAAAATCAAAAACTAAAATATCATGAATCCTAGCCTAAAGCTTTATTAGATTATCTCAAGCCACAACTTAAGGAGTTTGTGCTTCATAACTACATTGTTAAGTGGCAAGAGACATAATTCAAACAATTTTTAGAAAACTTATCGCCAAATACAGTATTATGTTGTGTTGATTTCTCTGAAAACTACACCATGAAGATTCAAAATGAGGTTCAAAATATGCACTAGCATAACTTTCAAGTTAGTATTTTAGTGCATATTAGTTATCAGCACAATCCTTTAGTTGACCTTGCTAATTTAAACTCTAGTATCATCAAAGATGCCCATTACTATGTTTCGAATGACCCAAATCATGGTTATTTATATGTCCAACATGCTTTCATGCTTTGCTACAATCATTTGTAGAGTGAAAGGTGCACTCCAACACAACATGTTTGTGTGGATAGATGGGTGTTCTAGCTAGTTTAAAAGTGCATGAGCATGCATGAGCATGGTACTTTGTATCACGATATCCCAACTTCACCACATTTAATGACCACCCTAGAGGATGTCAATTGATTTGGAACTTTTTTGCCACTGGGCATGGGAAGGGGGAGGTGGATGGAGTAAGGGCTTTGTTGAAGCGGGAAATTAAAAAAGAACATATCAAACTTAGGGGCATGAAGATTCAAAATGCAACAAAAGTTGTGGCATATTTGAAATCTGAAGCAAATAAGATCCATGCAGCCCATCCACATGCTTGACAACACATCAATAAATTCTTTTATGAAGTGAAAGTGGGAGATATCGATAGGAACAAGACTTATGAGTGTGAAACTATTTGCTAAAGATCCCACTCTTTGCCAATATCGTCAACTCTTTTGTTTTTGTGTGAGTTGTTTTAATAGGAATCTTGAAGCAGATTGTATCAACAAGGATTATGTTCTTTAATGGACATTGGCTCATTTAAAGCCTAGGAATAGTTTAGAGGTGCAAGAGATGATGTACGATTCGGATGAAAAAACTGAGGTAGGTACTGAAGGTGAACAAATTTTTGACAACCAAGTGATAATGTTGTAATTCCTACAACTAATGAACCATTTTGGTTAATGTTAGTTGAAAAGGCTCCTTGTGTTGTGGCCAAGTCATTCAAAGTTGTTAATGTAAATGAATGGATGGAAGGCGACATGGTTATTTGAGGCTACTAGTACAACAGTTGTAGGCAAGTAGTCGATCTTACTAATTTGAGATGATAGGCCTTTAGTTTTTATTTTTTCCCATTTGGTTTTAGCTTCAAAATTTTCCATGTCACCTACAAGCCATGTTGTGAAGGGGAGTTCTGCTACTTATGAGTTCACTAATGAGGTTATAGGTGTTATATTGGAAGCCTTAGAAGCTATTAAATTGTTAGATTGAGATTTTGGATTTAGAAATATGTTCACATATTTATGTGACATTGTATTGTACTATGACAAACCTGAGCTACGTGCATTCAATATGGAAGGACGACTTTTAAGGTGGTTGAAGACCTTTACGAATGTGCTTTAGAATTTTTATTGTTTTAGTAGGTTGTTCAAAAATGTTAGGTCTCCAATAAGAGGCCCATATATCTTTAGGTACTATTTATCTCACCAAGCAATTGGGGGTTAGTTGTCAGTATGATGTGTTGGAACCTTAGATTTTCATCAATATCAAGTCTCCAAGGTCCTTGGACGTGAATGAAAATATGTGGGTCTTATGTCTATCAAAGATTTGTTGCCATTTTAAAAGAACCTATAGGGGATCTAGTTAAAGATGTTGGGCATGTAATATGAGGTTCAACACTTCTTTAGGTTTTATCTATCTCACTGAGCAATTGGGAACTTATTGTTGTCCTTGAAACCCTATATTTTGATGAATATCAAGTCTCCAAGTCATAGTCTCTAAGATACCCGAATGTGAATGAACATATGCAAGTTTTGTAGGTGTCAGACATTTGATGCCACTTCATAAGAACATGAAGGGGATAAAGTCAAAGATAATTTGACATAGTTTGGTTGTTAAGGGATCTTTCAATTAGCATTAGAAATCCTCAAGAAAAATCAGAAGTAGGAGAAGAATTACAGTACAATTATTTCAAGTGTTCACAAGAATGGAAAGGGAGTGGAATATACATGGAAAATGGTTTAAGGGTTGGAAGATTATTTTCAAACTTCTTTGTCCAGAACAACAATAACTTATCCAATTAGGATTTACATCATTGCAATAGAAAATTAAGAATTGTTGTTGCATTTGATTTTAGAAAAAAGACTTAAATTGAATGACCAAGTCTTGACCAAAATTTGGTGAATGATATGATTGTTGAAAGTGATTTTGAATCCTTTTCTATTTACTCTAAAGTCACTTTGAATGAAGGACACATAAAGAGTGTACCAAGATCCACCTTGTCTTCATTTTGTGCATTAATAAAATGGATATTCATCTAAATGTGTATTACATGCTAACCAACAACATGATTGAGTCTACTAGTTGTTTCCAAAAATGTGATAGAAATTCGGGACATAGATGTTTATGTAGTGGTTTGCCCAAAATTTTTAGCAAATTATTATACATCTTTTAATCTAAACCTAATGTTGTTGAAAGGTGATGAAGCTAGTGGGCACACATGACAGTTTGTTGCTGCTACGTATTCATGATGAAGGTGATGATAGTCTCATACTTTGTGAGTGCAATCATAAGGTTATGACTACATTAATTTTTGTTTTATGTTTGGATTCTTGTTGTAAGTTTGCTTTTATTGGAACTAAGAAAATGTTTACATTCAAAACATTGTTGTAGAGTTTTCTCTGCAAGCTCATGGATATGTTAGAAGACCTTCTATTGTGCCTTGTTCATATCTACACATTCAAATCTTTGGCACCTGTCTTTATTCAAAGACATAAACTATTGTTTATTTGGGTGCATTGTAGAAAAGACATCAAGCCAATGTTGGAACACAAGCATCATGTATCATATTTTTTGCAACAAATTCAAAGAAATTCCAACTAGAACTTTAATTTCTTTTTCAAATAACAACAAAGGTAATTCATGCAAGTCAAGTGCATTGACAAGAGTAAAATTGAATGAGGTCTTCAAGGCCATGTCCACCCACGTAAGACTATGTGTGTACCATTGAAGTTCAATCAATAGTGAGACACTAATCACAAGGATTCTTGGAACTGTAATCAGTAGAGCAGGTCGTATGGTATTTTCTTCAAAGGTATATTGTAACTCAAAAGAATTTTTTTTCAGGATGTGAAGTCTTCAACTTAACATGCAAATTTGTGGTTGGTATGAGGTAGATGTGCAATCCCATTTAGACAAGTGGCTTGGCAAATGTTCTTTCATGGCTATCTACTACCTCCAATGTCAAAATTATGACTACAACAAGTTTTGCATGTATTCGTTATCAAGTGGTACCTCGTATCTTTGCTATGATTTTTGGGGAGTTTATTTTAGCATATCATGGAATTGCAAAAGTAGAATAACTTCTAATTGTTTCTCCATACATTGAAACACCACATCCTACTAATTATCTTGTCTCATTGATTTTATCATTTTTTGAGAGTTCAACATATGTTCAATGCAGTTAGAATCAACTCAACCTTTTATAATGTTGTTACAGACTTGTCACAAACATTTTGTGGATTGTAATTAATGTTCCATGCCAAAATAATGTCATGATGTGGAAACATTTTGAACACATTGCTCAAGCTTTTGCACGTACACTATTAGGATCCAAAGACATAAATTAGTTGTTGAAACTTTGAAAATAAAGGATTTAGTTAACAACACAAGCATTATGCTCTATAACATTATACTCAATTGCTTTTGTAGCACTATGTTATGAACATAGGACTCTGTAGTTACAACATAGTGCTCAAGTCCTTGTATAATTGAAAATTGGCTACATCCACAATTATTTTTCCTATAATGAGCCATGTTATTTCAGGCATAGGCCACAATCCACACTTGCATCATAACTACATTTAATAATAGACATACAACTATAAAATCTACATGAAGTTGTGCATTTCATAATTATCCATAACAACAATTTGAAGAACACAACAACCTTTAAATTGTAATCAATTGTCAAGCTACTAGTTGACACACTTCTGCTTCTAGGATTAGATTATCAGATCACAACTTTGGGCAAATGGTCAATCAATAAAGGTTGGATCGTTGAAATGGTGGTGACCCACTTGAAGATAAACATTAGACATAGCCAATTCCTAGTTGGAAACATCAAAAGCAAGGGAATGAGACCACATATGATTTCCCTACACATGGACTCTTTTATGAATAACAAATATCATGAGACACACATCAACTCATCAACATTTTCAAAACCAAAAGTCGATGTACAAAAAAATTATTATATTTTAAACTAATAACTAGCTAATTAATAGATTGATAATGAAAAAGAAAAATCTTGAAAGATAAGTAGATCAAATAAATAGTAGACCATACAAATTATGGATCTATTAAAGTGGGTTAGGTTCCCCAACCTCTAGAAGCAAAAAAGTATGCAAACTCCAACTTTTGCAACCAACCCAAAAGATTTCATAACAAAATTTGTAATAAAATAAAACACCACATCAGTAAAGAAGAGATATATTCCCACCTTGAAATAAATGTAGAAAAAAAGAGACCTATTTTGGTTTTGATATTAGAAGGAAACTCTGCTTCAAAAATTGGTGTAAACTGTGATCCAAGAAGCTATTGTTACAACAATAAGAACATTTGACAAGAAAAAGGAAAGAACCATAAGTCTAGAACATGAAAATTTATTTGATTCTATTAGGATATAGTTTTCATGAGGCATACTCAAAATGAGTTGTTCAATGGTCAATTAGGAACCTAATGCAAAATATTGACACATTTTACATACTATGATTTGTGAAGTGCAAGTTGGCCACCTTCATGCTCATTTAACATACCTCTTGATGCATTTGCATTGATATTTCATATGGCACATGACTTGATAAACATCACAATGTGCACATGCAAATGAGAATTTAGACAATTCCAAAACTATCATAATAATGAATCATAACAAATTGTTAATTCACATGATTGTGGCAAGCTTGTTAAAAGGTCAATACCAAATGTCTTGTTTTTCTTGGTTGTCATGTCCTCAATTTCAAGAACCTTATGCTTCTGAAAGGAATATTTGGCTCCCATTGGAATTTCATTGACCTTTGTTGTGCACATTGGATTGTGCACGTTGGATTGTCCACTACCTAAAATTCTATTATGGCAGGGTCATTTACTTGGTTTTCAGCTTTTTTTTAAGGCTCCTCCAGACTAGGTGTGTCACCTTCAAACTCCTTTGCATGAACCATATGGCAATGAGTGTTTAGACGGAACCAAACTTTTCAAAGCATGCAAAATTGGACCAAAGTTCAAAATACAACACATGAACAATATTGATTGAAAAAATTTAACTTGTACATGTGACCTTTGTTAATTTAGTAGTAGCTAGAATAATCATAACATGAGGCTCAATTTTTTGATCATGCAAATCATGTTGGGTGCTAATGGGCAAGAAAAGTGTAGCAAGAAGGGACTCTTCTTGGCCATTGATGGGGGAGACAGTTGCATCAGGAAAAGGGTCATTGGAAAATATATTCTATTATTCATGCTTTACAAAATCTTCATTGAGCTTTTCTATCACCACCAATTTTAGAAGAGACACAACCTCATTGGGGGCAACCAATCAGCATTGCAAGTCTTACAAGAACATCTCTTGTAGATGACACTAGCCCAAGAGGGCTACTCTCTTCTATCTATAAACTCATTAAAAGTTTTAGAACCCATAAATTCATAAAGCTCCCCTACAACATTAACATAAGCACCTTATGAGGGTCATCATCACTAACATTATTTAACATAGGTATTTTGTTATAGTACCTTGTCTACCACATGGCACAAACATTGGATCATTAAAGCTATTCCAAACTCCTTGGAGTACAACACAAACCACACACCACTAGCTATTTGCTTTTGTCAAAGTTACACAATTGTTTAAATGCCATGCCATAAACCACATTCAACATGTAGTTTCTATACCCTTCTTTCAATACATTTCAATAATTTGGTAGTGTCACCTACTTCCTTTTCTAAACAATTTAGCACTAGGGCCAAAACCACAAGCACCAACAATTTTTAGTGCACTATTTTTAGTTCCACAAACATCTACATATTTCTTTTGGGCAACCACATCTTAAAAATTGTGCCACTTTGTTAGCATTATGTCAACTACTTAAAAGGATTATGCCTTGTTTAAGCATTGTGTCAACCATTTAAGGATTGTACTATGTTTTTGGACTATGTTAACCACTTAAGGTGACACACCCCCACACTCTTTGGAAAACTCGAATGCAAATCCAAAAATGAAAATAACAAAAGAAGGAGTTGGGGCACGTTCTTTTGTTCGCAGCACTTCAGGGGTAGAAGGGCGTGCTAGAGTTCCGAGATGGGGACTAGGATAAGCGACAAGCACGTCAATTATTCACACGAACTTGCACAAACCAAACAACAAGTTGATTAGTGTGTGGTTGGAGCACTTTTGGTGCATGAACCACGGGCATACACAGACTCACAAGACTCACCGTGCTCGGACTTAAGGGATGCCACCACCTTCCCCCTTATAATATTCACAATGCCTAGCCACGGGGCCTACACCCAAATGTCATTTTTTCCAAGGATTCCCAAGTTGAAAGTCTTGAAAATTTTCAAAATTGGGACTCCCGCAACTTTGGAGACCAATAACTTTTTGGGAAAACCTCCGATTGAGGTGAAATTTAAAGAAAAGTTGTAGCCCCTATCGAAAGATTTCCAATGATATGTGGCACGCTATGTGCACACAAATAAATCAGGGTGATTCCTGACTTTTAGTGGTCGGGAATCAAATTGACACTTTGACTCCTAGAGTTTTTTTCAGCCATAACTTGTGTTTTAAATATTCAAATGGGACGTGCGAGCCCAATTTAAACATTTATGTTTTGAGAGCTTTCCAATGGTATAAAAAAATCTTTAATCCAAATATTTTTGACCCCCTGTAATCGTTCTTTGAAAATTCAAAAGTCCATTGGGACTTCAATTCCCAAAGTGGGAATCCACTTAGGATTGTGTGGGTTCATTCCCTCACACCCTCCTACACTCTCGGGAGCATGAAATGTGATTCTCGGACTTCACTTTTGACTTGCACCTTTGTAAGCCCTTATCTTGATCACAAGCCCAAAGTTAGGGTCGTGATAAATAGTTTTCCTCAATCTTTTCAAACACATTGATATTGGTGTTTTCTTCCACCTCCTAATCTTCCATTAGTTCATAATATTATAGAAATGCAAACTAGTACATAAACCTGGATTGTATACCTCTTGTAATGTGCCTTCTTCAGTTAGTCACCAATTTGAAACTTGAGATTTCCTGCGGTTGATCAAGTACTAGAGAAGTCCTTGCTCCATCTTGATCTCTTCAACTCTAAACCATAGATTGCGGCTAAAAAATATATTACATCCATTCATTTGGGTAAGCATTTGACTACATTTCTTTTCATGGAAATTGTCATCTATAATTGTGCCTTCTCTAAAGACCACCAATCCATATTTCACACTTCACCACCTTTTGTGGTAAAAATGACCTATGCCTATAAGTCTTTTTTTTGTTTTCAGAACTTGTCTATCCAACATTAGATTATGATATAGGGTTTTTGTAGTCCCCGCATACTTTCTTCCATTTTCATGTTGTTTTTTATTTCTCTTTTAGAACCTTGATGATTTGCTTCTAAATCCAATTGTTGTTGTAGACTTGAAACCACCATTTGATTCATCTTATTTCACAATCTTTTTGTTTTCAAAGTCTATAAATCACTCTAAAGTCCTCACAATTTCAACCGCTTAGACCTTTAGTACTTTCTAACATAACCCTTCCAAATTTGAATTAAAAATTAAATCATTCTTCTAAACACCTTCATCTATAGTATAAACAATGGAAAATATACAAAACCCTCTTGTTCATGTTAAAAAAATCCCCAAAAATGGTCACCAAATCGTAGATGTGGATTTAATTCTTCTAGAACCATTCCACATTTACTGTAATAACAAATTTGCATTGCAAATATACATTCATTCATAATTATGCAATAATTCTAAACACACATCTATCTACAATCCATCAAAACATTAGATTCATGGTTATTTTTGATAACCACATTCTGTACTCTAAAATACAATGTTAAAAAAAACTACAAACAAAATTACAATTCATTTTCATGATATTTTTAATACTACAAATGATTCACGCAACAAATTGAATATGGCAATCAATGAAGAAGTTTATACTTCCTTGTTTATTGAAAACTTCAACAAAATTCCATGTTTAATTGAAATGTAATCAAACGTCAAATCTAATATGTAATATCAAAAACTAGAATTTATAATTTTTCTACAAACTACATACATCTCTCCTTTTACTCCAAAATTATGTGTCTACAAATGTCCTCCACTTTCCCAAAACTCCCATTCTTGGGCACTATCCATAAGTCACCATCAACATGAATAATAAAACAAAACAAGAATTCAAAATTCAAACCTCAAATTGTCCAATGACCTATTCCTATCTATGATGCCTTGTAAGTCCCAAAATAATGCAATTTGCCTATTCCTTTCACAAAGATTTTCAAAAAAAGTCCAAATGCCAAGTGAATGAATTTAGATGGTAGGTCTATGATCATTAACTTTGTTTTAACTTGCATGAATTGTTGCACCAATGTTTGTTTTTTTAAATCTATGTGTAATGCTTGTACCAAGCTAGCTAAGTTAGAATGATTTTTGTGTATTGGGTCTTTTTGGACTTCAATCTTTGTTCAATTCTTACAACCTTTCAATTGTGACAATTCAAACTTCTTAAACTAATGCAATAACTACATCCTCATTTGTACCATCAAATTCAATTTACATGCCCTTAATTCACTAAGTTAAATCTTATTAATACCATGCCATCTCAATTTGTGTGTTTAACTTGTTCTTGAAAGTTGGTTTAGTGAATTTTATGTAGGTTTCATACACTTCTTCACAAAGTTTTGTATGCATGCATTTCAACTATTATATGTTATGCACTAACGTGATGTTTTTTATACCATCTCATTTCAATTCATGGAGGCTTATTACATTCCTTATATGTATTTATTCCATTGCATTTGAATTGATATACCTTGTGCATTAACATGATGTTTTCTTTGTAACATCTCATTACAAATTATGGAGGTCTTATAGAACCTTAATTATCTTTGTATCACCACTTCTCATTTGATGTATATTATGCACTAACTTGTTTTTTTAAATATTGTTTCATTCAATTTGTGAAAGTCTGATACATTCCTTAAATGTTTTTGTATTATCACATTATAGTTGATGTACCTTGTGCACCAATTTTTTTTTTTATACCATCCTAGTAGATGTGGATATAATTCCTCCATAACCACTCCACATTTATTATAACAATAATTTTGCACTACAAACATATATTCATTCACAACTCTGCATTAGTTTAAACACGCATACATCTGCAATTCAGCAATACACCATATTCATGATATGATTATCTCTAACCACCCAAATCTATAATCCAAAACACAATGTTAAAAATTATAAACATAATTACAATTCCTATTCATTAAAAACCACGTATATTCACATCAAATTGAAAATGGAAATCAATGGAAAGTCTATACTCTCCTTGTTTATTAAAAACTCGACAAAAATACTACAAAATCCATGTTTTATGGAAGTGTAATCAAAACAACAAGTCCAATCTATGGTATTCAACACTAGAATCTATAGTCCCTTTACAAAATACCTACATTTCTACTCTCACTCCAAAAGTATGTATCTATGAATGTCTTCAAACTCAAAAAACTCTCTCCCTTAGGTAGTCCCCATGTCACCATCAATATGAACAAGAATTTTTTTTTTAACAAATTCAAAATTCAAACTCTTCAAGTGTCTAATGGCCTATTCTTGTCCATAATGTCTTGTAAGCCCAAAAATTATGTAATTTGCCCACTCCCTTAACATTCCCCCCCTTCTACTATGGATTTTGTTTCTAAAATCCTTATGGAGTAGCAAAAAAATGAAATATAATCATTGTGCTATTAGTTGTTCAATTGTAATTTCAAACTTTCATTTTGTACAACAATCTATGGTTTTGTACCTACTTTTAATTATATACTTCTTACCTCCTCTTACACTTATTGTGTGTATCTACTTTTAGTGGCTTCATTTGTGGTTGCTTTACCTCTATTCTTAAAGTGGTCTTCATTTGTTTTTATTCTTGACCCTTATTCATCTTCCTTACCTCCTCCTCCAAATATATGTGGTTCCTCAACTTCCACCTCCTCTTTTTGAGCCATTCCATTGGGCCTTGCTTCATTCTCCTCATCTTGGCCAAATGCCTCTATGCTTGTTGGGCTTTCACATACAAAATCTAGGTAGGTTTTTTGATATACCTCCAACTTGTATTAGTACTTTCTCTCATTGGCTCTATGGTGGGCCAAATTTTTTTCCAATTCCTTGGAAAAATATTCCTTTGTGACTTCCCACCACTCCTCAAACTCTGCATCATAATCCTTCATTTTGCTCTTAGTTTTCACAAAGGTATAACACTACAACATCTAATCATAATCTTCCAATCTATTCTTCACACGAACTGGATCTAGACTTTTCTTCCTTTCATTTGCACTTTCCATTTGTGCCTATAATTATTATGGATTCCTTTGATGCTCCTTATTTTTCTCCACTAGCTTTTTATCTTTACCTTTGTCATTCTTTTTCTATTTTTTTCCAAATTGAACATAAAAGCATTTTTCAAGTTTATCACTCTAGATCTATCGATACATTCTCCTTCTCCTTCTTCTTTTTAAGTTAGTGCCTTTACTTGATTATTCAAGGCCTCCTTTTATTGTTTGTAAGTAAATTATGTCTCAATCCATTTTCTTTCTATGGTTTCCCAGACTTTAGCCATCTTCCTCAACTCCTTCAATTCTTCAATCTAAAATTTCATTAGCCCTATCTTCTCCTTGAACTCCTCATTCTCCTCTTTAATTATCAGCATTAATGTTTTGATCTTGTGTTCATTCTTTATCCTCTTCCTTCTCTAATTTTTTATATTGTGGTTATATTCCTTCTAGAAGTCCTTCTCCTTCTCTAATTACTCCTACAATGTTGTCTTCTCTTTCTTTTATGTGGTTAATATGTTATTCAAATTGCTCACCTCCATATTCAAATTCCCCATATTTAGACTCACAATAGCCATGGTTTGAAACAATTCAATTATTTTATTAACTTGCATTACCTCTATAGCTACCTCTTCCATAGATCTTGGTGTACTTATCTATGTTATGGGATTTTAGGATCCCTCTCCAAAAGATCCCGACTCCTATATCATTCTACTCCCTAACCTAAACTCAAATGGATGTCCTTTTGCAAATCTTGGGTCTACTAACTGATACATGTGGGTCCAAATGTGCAAACACGACCCATAGGCGCCTAGTTTGTGGTGTGGTTAGGAAGAAAAAACTAACTCCTAATGATGACATGGCAGTTGGAAAATTTAGTTGCATAGAAAGCATATCCAAAAATGAGAATTTTGAATTGTGAATAGGTTTAGGTTTGTTTTTTCGACATTGTGCACAACTTCTTTTTGGGTTGTTGTGATTGTTGATTTCTTGCATTGTGTGCACCGTGTAGCTTCTTGTACATACCATTGTTATTGCATATTGCAAAGCTTATTAGATCATACAATAATTTTTCATTGAGTGTTTTTTTCCAAAGTCATTACAACATGGTCAAAGAAGGGAAGAAACTTAGGATTAGTGGTCTGACCTTGAGTTTCTGCCATGGGCTTTTATGGAATTCAAGGATTAAACAAAAACCTATTTCAAATATGTGAGGAAGTTGAATAGGCAATGAACCTGAAAACAAATTGTTATTCAATTCTTATCACATAATTAGATATTGGGGAAGTTTTTGGACATAGGTGTATGAGCTCAAGGTCACTAATCTACATCTTCGTCCCGAAACTAAACAAAATTTGTTGAAGTTGTATCGGTAGGTCTTCAATACCCCTCACATAATAAATAATGATTTCAATGTTTGGTTTGTGAAAACATATATACATTGCACAAGAAAAAAGGTGCAAATGTGAATGAAGCGAAGGTTGCACCAACCACAAGAGAAAAGCTTAGAGAGTTTCTGTGCGAATCATGAAAAGTGGGGGATTGATGGAGCTATTTGAAATGGGTGGTTTTTGTGGAGGTTTATAATAGGTTAAATTCAATAAGCAAATCTGGACTATTTGCTCTAACATAAGGAATGTTAACAAACAAATCTCCATATGGTGTCTCACCTACAAAGGTCTCAAAGGTGGGTGAACTTACCAATGTTTGAGATGATTTATTAAAGCAAACCAAGGCAAAGGTTCTGCATTTAGAAGCAAATAGAAGTAAGCTCTCTAAAAAGCTCATAAGGTTAGGATTTAGTATGGAAGATCGTTGTGTACGTACACTGGAAGCATAAAATGTTATTGCATCATTTGAATGTGAATTGTAACACCTATCACATGACATCTTGCTGCTTGCAAAAAAGGTTCGAAAATAATAATAAAAATAAAATAATTATATATATATATGGCCCTTAAACTACAAGACCTATGTTGCTTTGGAGCCGCCTCATTACAACTACATAGATATGGTTCAATCTTCTTAATGTACACATAGATTTTTTTCATTATCGATCTCAGCAAATCTCCAAATTTTAAGGTTGACAACATGAAAAGCCATGTGTGCATGTAGGTTGAAACCATTCGGTTGGAGGTTCAAGGGTGTTCAACAATAGTTATTTGATTTCAAACTAAAAAAAGTCTAAAACACGCAATCACCAAGTTATAGTCAACGTAGGAAAAACGCAAGCTTTTGTAAAAATAAATGGAGTATAACAAAGCTATTACTTTAAAAGGCGTGTGAAATGTGTTGTATTGGGTGAGGTTGTTTTTATAGAAAATGAAATGGATTTCCTAAGGATGGAAGGTGTCATAACCATGGTGAAGCAAGAAATTGAAAGATTGGAGCTTGAAGAAAAAGTAGTTAAAAAACAACTTGAGGCCATGAAAAATGTGGTGGTAATTCACTTCGGCCTAACCTATCCTTCATCCAATTTTTTAGGTGAATTTTGAAAGCATAACATACATACCAATCAAGCCTTGTGGATATTGTGCTTGAGGTTATCATTGTTATGACATTGTTATCACATCTTGCAAGCACACCTTCCACCTATTTTGTTTATCTGAACTTTTAAGGGACAAAAATTCATGTTTTTTTTGTGGGCAAACATTACATCTTTATTAGTGGAAAAGTTTTGGCTTTCGTGTTGAAGATGATGACATCAAAACCTTGGAGAAAGATATGGGTCTTGAGAGTTAATGGGAAGTTATGAAACAATCTTTGGTGGAGGCAACCCAAAGTTCATTATCTTTAGGTATCGTACATTCTTACCAATTTACCTTCAATTTGTTGCTTGCATTCAATGTGAATTCCAAGAATTCATAATTAGATGTTGATTTTTCAACTAATGTTTTGTTCATAAGACATGGATTCTAGGAGTAGATACTAGTATAGATGTCAAATTGATTAAAAGAGAAGGTCATGGCTTTTCTTGTGTGACTACTTTGGTCATGGGAATGACCATAGGTAGGGCCTTTCTAGTTGCTACAATGTTTTAATTTCCTCATTAGAGACAATAGTCGTAAGTTTTGTTGATTACATATAACATTGGATAGTATTTTGTGATTGGGGTGTGCTTAATTGATTTCAAAGTTGTACTTCTAGTTAACATAATTTTTAAGTGGTTGACATAATGCTGAAGAAATGGTGCATAATCCTTTTAAGTGGTTGACATAGTGTTAAGACAATAGTATAAACCTTATGTCACGACCTTAGCCTTGGGCTCGCAACCAAGGCAAGGGCAACTTTTTAGCCGCAATCTATGGTTCAGAGTCGAAGAGATCAAGACAAAGCAAGGACTTTTCTAGTACTTGATTAATTGCAAGAAATTTCAAGTTTAGAATCAGTGACAAACTGAAGAAGGCACATTACAAGAGGTATACAATCCAAGTTTATGTGCTAGTTTGCATTTCTATAATATTATGAACTAATGGAAGATTAGGAGGTGGAAGAAAACACCAATATCAATGTGTTTGAAGAGATTGAGGAAAATTACCTATGGCTACCCTAACTTTGGGCTTGTGACCAAAATAAGGGCTTGCAAAAGTGCAAGTCAAATGTGAAGCCCGAGAGTCACATTTCATGCTCCCGAGAGTGTAGGAGGGTGTGAGGGAATGAACCCACACACTCCCAAGTGGGCTCCCACTTTGGGAATTGAAATCCCAATGGACTTTTGAATTTTCAGAGAACGATTGCAAGGGGTCAAAAATCTTTGGATTAAAGATTTCTTTATACCATTGGAAAGTTCTCAGAACATAAATGTTTAAATTGGCCTCGCACGTCCCATTTGAATACTTAAAACACAAGTTATGGCCAAAAAAAACGCTAGGAATTAGAGTGCCAATTTGATTCCCGACCACTAAAAGTCAGGAATCACCTTGATTTACTTGTGTGCACATAGCGTGCCGCATATTATTGGAAATCTTTTGACAAGGGCTACAACTTTTCTTTAAATTTCACTTCAATCGGAGGTTATCCCAAAAAGTTATTGGTCTCCAAAATCGTGGGAGTTTCAATTTCGAGAATTTTGAGACTTTCAACTTGGGAGTCCTGGGAAAAAATGACATTTGGGTGTAGGCCCTGTGGCTAGGCATTGTGAATACTATAAGGGGGAAGGTGGTGGCGTCCCCCAAGTCCGAACATGATGAATCTTGTGAGTTCGTGTATGCATGTGGTTCGTCCATGCACCAAAAGTGCTCCAACCACACATTAATCAACTTGTTGTTTGGTTTGTGCAAGTTCGTGTGAATAATTGACATGCTTGTCATTTGTCCTAGTCCCCATCTCGGAACTCCAGCATGCCCCTCTACCCCCAAAATGTTACGAACAAGGGAGCGTGCCCCAATTCCTTCTTTTTTCATTATTTTCACTTTTGGACTCGCATTCGAGTCTTTCAAATAGTGTGGGGGTGTCACTACCTAAGACCATATGAATATGCAAAGGCATAGGTGAATGCGTTAGATGAAGTACCACAATCATACTTACATTAGAGAAATTTAAAGTTAAATAAAACAAGGTACATTGTTGAAACTAGGGATCATGAATATGTGGATTTGGAGGTAGCCAAATTACTTTCAAAAGTTTGTGCATTTTTTGAGGAAGAAGGACATGTAATTGTGGGTTGTCCTTTTGTGCCTTTTCACATCAAAACATGCATTGCTAGACATGTGGAACTATATAATGTGGCAACAACATTAATGGATCAACCACAAGAGCAAGAACCAAGAATTCTTGTAGTCCATAATAGATTGAGAGGCATGGAATTGGGAGGCTAATTGGGACCACAAAGTAAGCAGATTCATCCATCCATTCATTTCAGGAACAAAATACTAGAAGTGTATTCACATCCACATTCTACACCACAGAGGATACCAATGGGTAACCAAAGAATGGGGCATCGTTAAACTCGAGTCACCTCAATTTCACCAAGAGTGTTAGAAGTGGCGATTGTTGAAATTTGAAAACAACTTGCTGGAATAAAAGTTACTCAGCCATTTAATGTTATAATATCAACCACATGAGTGGAAATTGTTGTTGCACCCAACACAAATTTTGTTAGAAGTGGAATACTAATTAGATTTATAATGAACTTGGGTCATGGATTGGGTAGGGTTTTAGTGGGAAGGAATCTGAATAAAAGTTTAAGACTACCAACATCAACTACTAGAGTTGTTGGGACACCTAGATGGTGTTTACTAATATGATGATGACCATTCATGTAAACAAGAATGCAGATCAACCACTAATGAGTTTAAATATAATTGCTAGAAGGTATAGAAATACATATGCTAAAAATCCAAGAGGAGGATATCAAAAACGATCTGTCATAAATGTAAGAATATTTCATCATAGAAATGGCCATTTGTTGAGGCCAAATAAGGTAGCTTTTAAATACCCTGACTTCAAAGAAGATGCTAACCTAAATGTTCATGTTAGAGTGTTCAATTTTATAGTGAAGGCAAATGCAAAAACTCTAAAAAATATATCGTCAATGCATTTAATTATATGCTAAGAGATAAACATCGAACCGGTGCCACAATTACATGTCAAAATTTTTTGACTATATTTTTTTAGAGCTTAAACATGCATTTTGCAAATGTCATCGAAGGACTCAGAATGACGAAAATATACATGGAGCTGATGAACATGAAGCAAGAGGAGATTAAGAGGGTGGAGATGTACTATGAGAGGATTTAGGAGTTAGCTCATGGTTTACATGTACCAACCACATATAGTTTATGGATTATTGTGTTTAAGGCGAACTTGTAATCATACTTCAAAATTGCGACTATAGGGATGGAGTGGTCAACAATATAACAACATAAGGAGATAATGATGTTGTGTGAAAAAAAAATGATTATTGCTGAAGCAAGGAACGCACTTTTAGTACCATAGAGTACTAAACATGTAACATCACTAAAAACATAGAGTAATATAAAGAAGATTGACAAGTATTGCATAAATTGTGGAATGAATAATCACAATGTGAAGACATGTAGAAATGAGAAAGAACATACTATAATAGCAACCACAAAGGCAGCACAACGAAGTTAAAATCCATAGAAAACATCTTCATATGCATGCCACATATGTGGTTTGAATGGACATAAAATTACAAATTGTCCAAAGTTTACTAAGATGTAGAAGATGTTTCATGGGAAATGTATGATAATAATAGAACTTCAACTTGTTATTGAAATACAAATAATCACCACAAATGTGAATGTCGTGGATGTTAATGTTACAACAAGTAAGGCAATTGAAGAACATGTGATGAAGGATAGAAAACCAAGGAAAACAAAGAGTGATGTTGATTAAAATAAATAAAAATGGTTGAAGAAGTCAATGGTGGAAATAATTCAATAGATTTAGAAAACATGAACCTAGACGAAAGGGCCATCCACATCCATGGAGGGGTGGAACACAATTTGGCTGGGTATTCCAAACACTATTCTTGTAGAAGCACTAAAATCTTAGGAGGTAATGAATTAACAAAAACAATTGATTACGGTAGAATAAATTTCTTAGAACTTGGTAAACATATGTTAAAATCAAGTTATATTTCAAACTTGAGACAATTGCTTAAAATAGCTCTTGAGTTGAAAAAGAATTTTTGGTAGGAGCTAAAACTAAAAAAATTTCAGAATCTGAACATAGCAACCATAGAGAAACAAAACAATCATATATGGTAGTTATCCAAGTACAAATTAGGAAGAATACAAGAGAGGATGTGTTGTTGGATGGAGGTTTTTGAGTTAATATGATCACAAAATAATTGAGATTAAGGTTGGGGCTTCCAAAGCCTAAACTTGCACCATATTATTTGAGGATGGCAGACCAAGCAACCACAAAACCAACAGGTTTGATCAGAAATTTGAATATATATGTTCATGACATTCCTTACATAACTATGTTTAATATACTTTAGAACAATTTGGTAGATTTTAATTATTCCATGTACAATTTTTAGATAATGGCATAAGTGTGATGATCTTGACTTATGTCATCGCATAACAAAGCTTGAGACTTGTAGTTATATTGAGTTTTGGTAAGGTGACAAGTGACCTATACTACAACAAAAACAAAAAAACATACAAAACCATAAGGACCAAGTTTAAGGATTAGTCCAAATTGATTTTTTGAAACTTGCGTTAGATATTTTTGTAGGTTGTAAGATCATTGCTTGCAATTGAAGAAGAAAAAGAAAATAAACTAGTTTCCATCAACGTCATTATGGACCCAAGATTAGTAAGGCAGTTGCAGTAGCAACAATTAAAAAACTCATAACGTTCACAAATTCAGTGTAAATGACAAAAGGTGAGTACGTGTAGTAGACAAAAGTAGTTCACACTCAATCCTATGGAAATAATTTGATTTTCCACCTCCATTGTTGTGATTTCCAACAAAAACTCCTAGCTGTAACATCAACAACTAGGTTTCACATGATTCATAGTTTTGATTGGTTTAGGATTTCATCATGAATGGGAACTTAGAAGCTATTGGTAGGTCAATGGTAGACTTGCAGCAACAACATTGGATACAAATTGATCCGATGAAGACTTATTTGTAAGCTACATGAACAAAGTTCTTCTAGCGATTGGGGTCTTGAGCCAAAACTATGAAGTTTATGAGAAAAAAAAAGCTCTCACTTTGAATTGGTTACAAATGGAATGGTTTTTTGATTGATGCGTCCCTTGTTTCGGAACATAATCTTGTCTATTCCACTAAAGTTGGTGTAGATAGAGGAAGAATCCAGTAGCCCCGATTCTCTATTTAATGTGTTTGGCATGGAAATCTCTCCCATTCCTAGACCTAAAATGCCATTTGGAGCCAAAACTTTGTTAAAAAAAAACCATGTCTAAGTTTGTCCACATATGTAGCTGTAACAAAAGCGCTAAACAACCAACACGATATGATTAGCAAGCCTACATGCATCATTTCAACTACAAGAAAAAAATAATCATGATTTGCAACAGGCGAATGAAGAAGAAGAACCTTGTTTGCAAGTGAGGATGTTTTGCAAATCAAAGCATCACTGTTTGATCACTTTCACAATTGATTAACTGTTTGTTTATTCCAACTTAAACAAAGTTTGTCAGGTTCATAGGTAAAAAAAACCAAAGGTCAAATGTGTCTACGTAGACACGGGAACCCCTGGCAACTTGCATGAGGTAGGATGGATGAACATATTTACTAGAAATTGCACCATTTATCCACAAGGAACCAACACAAGTCTTTATTAAGCACAAAAGAAATGAAGCTCACAAAATAATACCCCTCATGAGAATGGAAAAATTTACATACTCATGATTAAGAAAGCAAGATCAAGGTGAAGCTGATAAAGGCCTCTTTGTCGTGATTCTCTACACACTAGGTACCCTCTAAAACGTCTGATTTGATTATTTCTGCACAAGAGATCATGAATGCTTGAATCCATTAGAAGCTTTCACATGGCCTGCAACACTGAAAGCTTTTCTCCATGTCAAGAAAATGACATAAATATTACAATAACCTGCAAAGCTTTTCTCCATGTCAAGAATTGGACATAAACATTACAATAACCTGCAATGCAGTTCATGAAGATGATGAACATGAGAGCTTTCGGCTGAGTTCCAACAAATGCAAAATCATTCTCTCAAGATGCCCACCAATCAGCAACTCAACATAAACATCACCAATGCTACAAATGTAACACATTCTCAGTGATCAATGCAGTCTTAGAGTATCCCATAACTCATGTCTGGAACAGAACCTGATGGACCCTTCCCCAACCCACTCAAAGCACTTGGCCAAACATTCAACATCACCTAATATGTGCTCATCTTCACCTTTCCGCAGACTACAAGTTGGGCGTTCAGGAATGCGGCAGTCTGGAGCAGTGGTCATGTGCGGAATATCAATTACTTCATTAATCCAAGTGAAAATGAAAAAAAGAATTGCTAAGGACTCTTCAGAAGCCAGCGAAAGCCTATATGAAACTGACTCTGCTGTGGGTGATGAGGATGATGGGCCAAAGCTAGGGGGCCGTGGGAACCTTAGTGTGAAGGATGCAATAAGTCTTTTTGAAGTTAAAGGAAGGGTTCTCTGGATTCAACCAAGACAAGGTATCAAAGCAAGGGAGCTGCAGGGATTCCACTGACAATGTGGGTGCATTAATTCTAGAATATATTATGTTATTTGGTTTATTTGGGTGGACAACAATATGTGTAAGCACCGATATGGTGGCGCATGACAAATTGCCAACTCATAATTGGATAATAGCAGGCCCTAAAAGGGCGTCCATGTTTTGAGGTCCCACTGCCAGGGTGGCCTTGCTGTGGGACCTAAAAACATGGAAGAGCCGAGAGGGCTACCATTATCCAGCACAGAATGACCCAAGCATGATACTCCGTACCTAATAAAAGCAAGTACAGCTCATAAGCCCTAGTTACGGACGTAAGTAGGTAGATCCCTTTTTAGGGCACGAAGGTACTAGATCCTTAGGTGGTGTGACACGCAAACGGATGGGAGCTTTGGTGCAAACATGGAAATAATGAAACAAAGAAGAGCCGAAGACAAAGTGAATGCCACAACAGCGACGGCTTGAGCGGCGGGAAGCAGAAGCGTTGCGAAACGGAGTGGCACTGCTCGGGTTTCAAGCGTTTATCATCATTATTAGCGGCAGTAGCAGTATAACGCTGGCCAAAGGAACGGGATACTTCTCTAGTGAGGTTATTGTAGTGTGCGGGAGCGGCAGGCGAAGGATCAGAATGGTGGTAGAGAAGAGCACGCGCCCTTGCGTTGGCGGGGTGCGGAAGAGCGTGAGGTGGTGTAATCGGCAATGGGTTGAGCGAATACAGCAGATTAATCTTCCTTGCTGTGGTTAGGGGAAGGGGAGGAAGAGGAAAAGGGAAGGAGAGCAGCAGGGAAAGAGGAAGAAGTGAGTGAGTAAGATATAGAGAGGAAGGGAGGGAAGGAAAGGACCAAGAGGAGAAGGAGGCGATGAGGGAAGATACGGCCAGAGCGGTGTTGAGGGATGCCCGTCAACGAGGGCACGATCATGTCGAGCTTCGGCGCGATGGGCCGCACACAATCTTTTACTGCAATTTGTGTGGCACTCGGTGCTATAGCGATGCCGCGCTCGCCGATCACTTGAACGGAAACCGCCATGGACGTCGCTCCGCGATGACGCGAGCCTCCTCCCTGGTGGTCCGAGAGCAGCAGCTGCCTCAAAGCTGGCCCACCGTAGTGCCAGCATCACGGTCCCTGTTGAAAAGGCCTGGCGAGGAAACTGAAAGCGAAAGCACGGCTGTTGCCATGGTTTTGCAGAACGGCGGTTGTGACGCCGGGGGCAAATCCCGGGAAGAAATTGTGCCTGGGCTGACCGGTTCTGCGACGACTTCCTTGAGATGGATGGGGAGCGGTCAGCTGTTTCTGAAAATGCTGGGTAATGGCGGTGCCCCGCCAGTGGAGGCTGCTTGGTTCTGCTGGTACGGTATGCATAGGCCAGTGGAAGTCATTTGGCAAGATGGAAGTGCAGGGCGGATGGAATACGCCGTGGTTGTGTTTCCTTACAGTGATAGAATTGGTAGGGGTGGTGATTGGACCTCCTTGAATACATCAGATGAGAACTTGGATGTGTCAGTTGCAGGAAACAAAGGTGCAGTCGATTCCAGATCAGCACAATCGGGAAATTCGGAAGTTACGGCAAGCGAGGTGACGGCACCTCGTGAGATTGTTGTGCATACGCAGACTGCTCCGTCTGCACAACTGGACACTGCACCGTGTTCCTTGACTCTGACCATCAGGACAAAATCAGGAGAAGCACTTGCTGGTGACGCACGTCAAGAAGATGGTGAGCAGGTCAAACTTCTTATCAGTAAAGAAGAACCGATTACGACTTATAGAAGAGGCTGGAAGAGGAAGCAAGCTAAAATTGCTGATAGAATATGCTTCATCTGCCACCAAAAGTTACTTCCAGGCAAGGATGTTGCAGCTCTGGTGAATGTAAAGTCTGGCCAGATGGTTTGTGGCAGCCGAAACAGACGAGGGGTACTTCTCATGCATTATCTAGTTTGTTAGTTCAAAATATTTTCTTTAAATAATCTGCATCCAGTTCTCATTCTGAGCACAAATGGTGTCAGCTGCACAGGGTCAGGGAAAGTCTATACTGAATTCATTGCTTGCCAACTGGTGTTTGTCTCTCTTGGCAAACCCATCTTATTCTTCTGCTATGTAATTAAGCAAACCCTTAGTGCTTAGGTGTATTCTTTACAAGATGTCTTGGTGATGTCAGGACTACTTTTAATACTGTGATCATCCTTCCCATTTATGAGAACTGGTTTTGTAACTTCACGGTTTTTCCTCACTACCAAGTTGGGCTATACAGAGCTCTCAGGGTTCCATTAGGTCTATGGTGCTCTCAACCCTTTGTTCAAGATTGATCATCCATTTTGTCTATTTGCAGGTCTTTCATGTCTTCCACACTTCCTGCTTGATCGATTGGATTGCTTTTTGTGAAGCAAAAGCTTGGAAGGCATCCCATTCAGAGAATCGAAATAAAAAGGTACGTAGAAGTAGGCAAACTGTTGTGGATCAATCACTTGACCAAAGCGGGAGACAAGATGTTGCTGGAACCAAGACAGGAATAGGGGAGGATGGAGTGATCTTTTGTCCAGAATGCCAAGGGACAGGTGTTAAAGTGCACAGTGCACAATTGGAGCGCCCTCGCTTCCGCTTGGCTCAGGTAAAGTATTTGTACAAACATTTAGATTGTGGCTAAATCGGGGTGGATACACCAGATCCCATATGAACTCTGAAGTTAAGCACCTCGGACTGGATTAAATTACTGGTTTGGGTGACCAACCAGGAAGCCCAGTGCTGCAACTATATAAAGCCCACCTCCAGGCATAGGGAAGAGGCTCCCAATCATGCACCAACTTTGGCTAGCACCAATGGTTTTTCCTCCTTGCAAACATTTGCGATGGAAGATGTCTCAGAATACAACTAGTTCGAGATGGAGTCTTTGGGGTAAGGTTTAGTGTAGGTAGTATTGACAGGTTCTGGTTTATGTTCTCATTGTGTCTCTTTTGTGCACAATTGCTGGTTATCATCAGGTATTCCTTAACCTTGCTTCAATTTAGATATCAGCATGTATATCTGATCTCACAAGGAAATGGGAGCACATTTTATTGTAATCAAGTTCCTGGGTTGTGTTTGGAAATTTGCAACATGGTACTGAGCATCTACGGATATCAACAATCTCTTTCTGGATGCTTTTGGGTTTCCAGCCACTTTCAGTACCCAGGCCACATGTATTGGCTGGGCTCCAAATTCTAAGAGCCAGCCATGATAATTTGGCTGAAAGCCACTTGATGTCTGCAAAGGTTTTGATACTCACTCAATATAAGGTGGTTGAGGATGGGTTCTGCCTGTGGAATGTTTTACAATTTAATCAATCGCTTTCAATTTCCTACCTCCATCCTACAAACTGTTTTACTTTTGGTGGCTGTTAGGGTTTGAGGGGTCTGTATATCTCTTGGCCTCTCACCAGAACTAATTTGATGCTAGCCATTTTGGAGAATACAACAATCTGTCATGACTCTAAAGTTGCAACAAATTCTTGAAATAATCTGCACAAGCAGAAGTTGGAACATGATTGACATTGTGCTAATGATCTAATTGATTTGCACTTTGGATGATTTTACCTTTGAGGATTTTTGGTCAAACAGGAGACACCCTGTGTCAGTTTATGGGAATTGCACAAATCATTCTGACCCCAATATGTGGTCACTTGTCTTGTGTGCAGGTCTTTAATTGGCTTCTGGAGTTGATTCAAGCTAGGAAATCTTGGATTGACCACCCCATACTGCAGGTCAAAGGTGCCTCAGGTCTTCTGTTTGTCACACCTGAAAAGACAAAATCTCAGGTTTGTGTCTTCTGAAGGCACACTCTGTTATTGAAGGACCTTATCATGGATGGATCACACTTTTGGTGTTTGGTTTGAGAAATTCCTATCAGATGATATCAAGATTTGCTGGCACTTTCAAACTCTGCCGTTGTCCAATGTCTTTTCATTACAGTGCTGTATGACTGATGGATTGTGGCACTGAAATGTATCTGCACAGGGTGTGGTGCAGTCACAAGGCTTAATTCATTGCTATTCTGCTGGAAGCTTAGGGGATCTAGCAGCAACTGTGCATAACAGGTTAGCACCACTTGTACCTTTAAGCAGGAACATCCATCATCTGCTTAAGCGCTCTAATACCCATTCCCATACTGATAATACTGATGTCAAATAATGCACTGATGTTAATCAGATAGACTGCTGACCTATAATTTTCCAGGGATGTGCATTTGTTTTCATGCAAATATCTTTCCAAGATCTAACTGCCTGTGGAAATTGTGAGGATGTTGCAGACCTGTCTGAAGGAAATTGAGTGTCACCACTGAACCCTTTTTGGGGTCAATGATTTTAGCTTAAAGTTTGTATACTGATGCTGCAATACTAATATGTCTCTTTCACTTTCGCTGCAGGGAAGTCACATGATGCATTACAAACACTCACCACATCAACAGAACCCCTTCTCTAGCATGTGAAGTGTTGTATATAGAATCCACTGTCTGGTCTGCTGTGACAGTTTTCCTTGAATTTGCTTAAGGCAGCTATTTGTCAGTGAGAAATTGTTTGTAAACTGGTTGTCAAGCTGTGTGCTACCAGCTGCTCTGCAATATGCTTGTTTATATCATTGTCTGTGCAGGCTGCAGCAAGTGTGCAATTGAGAAGTCCTAGGTGTTGAAGGTCTTGGTTGTCTTTTGAAATGTTTCATCACAGTTCATCAGGAAGGTTCACTTTTATGGCATACAAGTTGTTATCAGGTAGGCAGCTTTGAATTGTTCACTATGAACTTACAAATTCATGCAGGGCTATCACCCTGGGGACATTTCTGGCATCGTATGCTATTGTTGTTTACACGTGTCATGTTTGGTTTAGGTAGATTGGGTCCCCAATTAAAGTAACAGATATTGTAGTAATCTATTTTGGTAGATGTTTTGTGTTTTTTGGAGAATCTTCCATCTGATAATACCCTAAGGTTGAGTGCGAAACAAAATTATGTCTCATCCTCATCCAACCACCTTATTGGTTTCTTCAATGTTCCTTTGCTATTTAATTAAGGTGTGCATCTCTCTGCAGTAATAAAGCAGCTGGAGACTTTGTGACATGAGTTCTATCACTTCCGGCAGAGATTCCTGGAGTTCCAACAAAGGATTATGAAGTCCACAAGATTGTTTGGGATGTTTTGATCACAGTTGCTACACACATTCTTTAATATTTTGCAGGCAATTTTGAGATGGCACTAGAGTTCTCAATCTCTGATCACCTCTCTGATGAAACATGTTGAAAGGATGGTATGGAACTTTTGTATGTTTGTGACACCAAATTGACTGTGAGAATGACAGGAAGGAAAAAAAATGTGTTCATGTCCATGGGGGCATTTTGGTTATGGTGTTACATTGAGAGCCTCTTCTCTGTTTGCCAACCTCATTTTTTCTTAGTGACCTTGATTGTGCAATCACCTGCAGCAAAATGAAGCTTGTGGCAGATACCTGGTTTTGGAGCCTTTCTACAAGGCTATAGGGGTTTATTGTGAGCTTGACACACAGGTCCACCCCTCTTTATCTTCAAATGCATGGAGGCGGAGATTTTGAGAATATCATCTGTGATTACAATGAGAAAAAGTTGATTGTGTCTGGAGAGGTGGGGTTTGGGTGTCCTCACTGCCTGGGAGTTTTTACAGTAGGCTCGGTCAGTTCATCAGCCCCCTGACAGCAGGGTCAAGAAATTTGGTGAATCTTGCATTCTTTGACTGTGTGGTAGGCTGAGTCACAATCCACTTGGTCATGCCTGATGTTTAAGGCATGGAGGCTGTAGGAGTTTAAAATTCTTTGTTTTTGACTGGGATGATGCAGAAGTTTGTTTATTTTCAACTGACCTCTTTAGGGATTACTTATTGATGGCTAAGATGCAATGACAGATAGATGTAGTAATTAGAAACTTCTATTCAGAGATTTTAAAAGGCAAGCTCTGTCTAGACCAGTGTGGGGTGGGTATTTGTTTTTTTGAAACAATACTGTATTGCCTTAGTGCCAGTTGGACATTAGTTATATTATTTATAATTTTTTCGAATTTTTTAATAATTACTACATGATTTTGTCAAAATTTTGAAAACTCTAGCTGTCACATGTTGAAAGTGTTGGAAATCCTAGCCGTCAGTTTGTGTTTTCTTTTTCTTGTTGGTTATGATAGTTGGAATCAGCTGTAGTAGCTACTGTTGCTTACTCCAATTTGCAGCAATATCGCACTTGCACTACTTGCAGCTGCTTAGTGGTGGTTGTGCTTGTAATTGAGTTTGCTCACTCCAATTTGCAGTAATGTCACACTTGCACTACTTGCAGCTGCTAGTGGTGGCTGCGCTTGGAATTGGGTTTGTTCACTCCAATTTGCAGCAATGTCACACTTGCACTACATGCAGCTGCTAATGGTGGCTGTGCTTGTAATTGGGTTTGTGAAATTTTATTCCTGTAGCTCACTGTGGTGGGTACACAGGAAGTAGTTGGGGCTCTGCTCATGTGGCTTTCTATAATGGTGCTGATGCTTTTGGCACAAAAGGTAAAGTACACATAAAACCTATGAACTCAAGATTGGACAGAACAATTGCAGCGTTTGAGTGGAGTTGGGTCTTTTTTTAATTTTTGGGTCTTCTGATTTTGGTGATGATCTAGAGCTGATGGAAGTAATACTAGTTTGTTTTCTCTACTCATTTGGTTTTGTTCCATTGAAAGTGGTTCTTATTGTGCTACTGCAGGTGGAGCTTATGGGTATGGCAATACTTATAGTATGGGCTATGGAGTGGACACTGTTGCTTTTAGCTCCTCTCTTTTCAACTTTGGTCTCAGCTGTGGAGCATGCTTCCAGCCAGTGTGTGTTGACTCACAGTGTCCTTGCACAATCCTGGAAGGATTACAGTCAACAGGCAAGTCTCTGTTTTTAATACTTCCATCAAAAAATAAAACTCCATCTTTGTGCTTTTGGTTCACTTAGATTTTGTCATTGTTGTTGTTACAGCAGTGAGATTTTGTTCTTATTTTCTTTTGTTTGTATAGAGTTGTTGTGATGGCAGTAATGGCAATTGGGCATGTGCCCTCACTGGCGGTGACCAAAAGTTCTGCGGCGTACCATCATCAGCTTGGAAAGAGGACAGCAGCAGGTGGTGGATTAGTAGGGACTCAGAGCTTGAGGATGGTAATGAAGAAGCAGGTGGGAGGGATGCGATAGTCTAGTGGAGTTGTGTGTGCTGTCTGAGATGTTTCTGCAGAAGGCACTAACTACTTGATTGCTAGAGTTGTTGCCATTGCCATTTGTCGAACTGCTTTGCCCATTCTCTTCTCCTGGAAGGACTTGTAAGCCCAAGTGCTGATGATTCTTCTTCTTCCCTCACCCATTCAGCAGAGCTTTACAGAAACTCCTGATGTGTTTTGTTCATGTGTGAGCTCCAGTGCTTTTGAAAAATTAGGGTTTGTTTTGAATTGCAAAATTCCACAGCAATTGCAGAGCTTGAAACTACCTACACAGATATCCAAGGTTTTTTTTTCTGCAAGTGATCTTTTTTTTGGTAGTTGTTGATGGAGGATGCATGTGCTTATGGAGTTGCAAAATTTGCAGTTTTGCTAACTTTTGTCTTTGTTATTTGACAGGTGGGGGTGTGGGATGAATGGGCAGGAGTGAAGATGCCCATAGTGTGATGGGGCAGGTTTTATAAGAAATCCAGGAACTAAACTCAATGCAAATGCTGCGAGGAAGGACTTGTCTCAAATTGTATGGAACACTGCAATGGGCTTGGCAAAATGGGTAATGTCTTGTAGTTGTTCTTTTCACAATTTTTCTTTGATTTTTTGTGGCAGTAGATTGGAGATTTGAGATTGGTCATGTATGTTGTCCTTTCAGGTTTTTAGCAGCACGATATCTTTGATTTACAACCCCCCTCACAAGGGGATGTCACAGGTCTCAGGAATGGCTAGATTTTGAAGGGAGAGGATTTTGGAAAGACAGCAAAAGAGAGAGAGAAACAAAGTCTGGAATTCATACATTGGATCTGTGACTGCATGTCAAGTTGGCAAAGCCTGATTTTATTGATGTCAAGCACCACCCCTGATGGGTGGATTTTTCATTGGGGGACAGGGTGGGGTTTGAATAATCTTCATCCTTGTCAAAATGTTAAAAAATAGTTTAATATTTTTGATGAAAATAATTTTTATTTTTTCTAAAATGTTGAATTGAATTTTTAAAAATTAATTAAATATTCGACAGTTGGCTCTTGAATTGGCCAAATGTCCTGATGTAGTTGGGTCTGGTTTCCAAAAAAAATAAATTAGAACCAGTCGGGTTCGGTTCTTTTCAATTTTCAATTTTTAAAAATTGTCTGGTTTTTGGGTTTAAAAACTTATTCAAGGTGGATATGAAGCTGTGCTCAGGGTTTGAAAATTATTTCAACCTGGTATATGTCACAGTCATTTGACAAAACCCCTTGTATATATATCCTCAGATTTTTAGGGTCTTTGGGTTCTTTGACAAATACTAGTGTGTATATCTTTGAATGTTTGGGGTTCTTTGATTGAACCCTGATTTTTTGAGTTTTTTTTATAGAACTTTGATATTAATTTATATACACTAGACCAACTGCCATAACCTAAAGACATAAGATCAGAAGAGCAAAACAATAGCAAACTAGTAGAGTAGAAATTCTATCAGGACAACTTTAAATCAAAATTGCAATACAAATTTTTGTTTTGCTCCATTAATTTTTAAAGAGCTAAGTGGATCATACTCTCACAATGCCCCACTCTTTGAGCTTTTAAAAATCCAAGATATCATCCTACTTATTGTACTATCAAGACTTGGAAAGCTCTGGAACCTAGGATTTGTCATGATTTCTTCTATCCATTTTTTTATAAAGGAACATTACAATTGGTATTCTTGCATGTTACTTTATGAAAAGCCTAACCCTTTGTAGGGGAAAAAAAATGGATACAACACACCTATCATGACTATTCATGAGAATCATCATATGAATCATTTAAATGCTACTACAAGTCACAAGATCAAACCCAATTTTTTCATGCTCCACCTCCTATTCAGATTCAACATCTACTTTTTCCTTAGAATTGATTCAGCCTCACATGCAGATGGATGATCGCAGAACTTGGAGCAGCCAATGTGGGGGTTAGAAGGTTAGTTCTTGTTGACAAAAATAAACTTGTCAAGGTTTTCTATCTAAAGGCAACATTTGCAAAGTGGAGTGAGAATGTAGACAATTTGTAAAATTCATTCGATTTCAATTTAGTTAGTTGGGATGGCCAAGATCTGTCTTGCCAAGCTGGCAATCGTTGGAAACTTGTGCTCTTTGAATGTTGGGAGTTGTGTTAATGGTGTGAAATAGATCTCCAAGATTGCCACCATTTGGATGTTTGAGGTTTTTCAAAAATGGTAGTGATGACTTGTAGACCTCCATTAGCAAAGGCAACAACACTTGTTCATCATATGCGGCAATGAGAGTTGTTGTATTCTTATGACCGATATAGTGTTCATAAGATGCATGGATGTAAATATGGGATCTAACATTAGTGCAAAAATATTGTGACCTTTATTTTTTTCAAATGCATGTAAAAAAGAAAGGACAAGGTCTAAGACATCCAACACTTGTTTCATGTGATGAACAAACGCTTCTAATTCTTGATCAAAATTAGAAATCTCCAGGTTCACTAAGCTTTTAGGAACAATCATGGATGCAAGGTCTTGGCAAAGTCCACAATATGTAGAAGTGATGTATTATAGGGCATCTCCAAGAAGGCAGTGCCCCCAACTCTGGTTCAGAACACAACTAGTCACAATAGGACTCAAAACTTTCACGACATTTTCACAAACTGCCCAAGTCCCAGGAGAAGGTATGTGGCTTTGTAAAGCAATTGTTTGTTTATCGTAGCATAGCACCCCAGAAGGTTAAAGCATCTTGGAAGAACAAGATTCGGCCTGCAAACGTGCAAGCAACCAAAAACAAAACATAAAATTGCCTGCTACAAATTCAAGATGCAAGATAACACGAAAACATAATGAACAAAAAAAAAAACTACAAAAAAACACAAAGAAATCAAACAAAAAATGTAAAAAAAAAGGGTAAAAAGCATACTTCAACTTCATAGGCATGCTTAATTTTTTGGGTTTCAATTGAGAATCTATGCATGCTTGTTCCAAAGCTTGCCTTCCCTTTTCGGATTTTTTCAGCCAAGTAATACATTTTTGGATCTGAGATGATGAACAAACACAGAGTTGGAATTAAGTCCAGCTGTGAAGTCTTCAGTACTTTGAATTTTTCCTGATATGCCAATCTCTCATTTTTGGAAATAAAATATGGTTGGCATAATTAGTTTTAAAATATGGAGAGATGGTGTACAGTGCACACCCTATGTTGTTTAGATGACAATTATTTCAAAATAGGGTATGCTGGTATGCGATCCAACTAAATATGACTTACATGTTTAGAAGTCTAGGTAGAATATTGACTACCTATGTTTTGTTAAATTTTAGACTGATAATTTCAAAAATCAGAATTGAATATGTTTTTGTCATGGTTTTCACCAGTGTTGGGCAGTTTTTTAAGTTGGCAGTGGTTATTTGCAGGTTTTTAGATCAGATATATAGGCATATATTCGATGGTTCCCATTTTGCTAAACTTTTATCCCTGCATTCAATCCAACACTTTTTGAAATCACTCTTGTCTCTTGTTGTGAACTAATGGCTTCACTTTTTTAGAATCTGACCTCAACTTCACCTCAACACTTGAAAACAAGTAAGGTTTTTTGTAAAAACTTAACATGCAACAAGTTTAAAAATCATCTGGAGTTTTTGAGGTTTTTAAAAAGAAAGAAAAACCTGAAAATTGCTTGTTTTTTTTCTTTTTTTTGGGAGGTTTTTTCAAAAAAACTCCGTTGCAAAATATGAAAATTGCTTGAATTTTGTCAAAGGTTGTTTAAAAGAAACCAAACTTTTGCAAAACATAAAAATCGTCTAGATTTTTATTGATGTCTTTCAAAAAGCCTAATCTATTTATTTTTAAAAAAAAAAAGCTTTTGAGTTTTTGATTTTAAGTTTTTTGTTTCTTGCAATGGAGAAAGCAAAATGATTGAACATTCAACACACAACATCACAATTTTTTTTAGCTCCTTAAATGTGACCTTAAAATGGCAAGAGATGTCACTTTTCCCTATGGATTTACTCATTTGTTCAATCTTTATTCAAGTGTGGCAATGGTGGTGCATTAGAGGCATTAGATGAGATTAAGAAAATAAAAAACCTTTCAATATGTTGTGTGTGTGTGTGTGTTTTTTTTCTATTGTTTTGTTGTTTCTCATGTGTTTTGTGTGTCTTTATTCTTTAAAGCTTTGTCAACAAGCTCAAGGTGTGCCATGCAATTGTAGGTGCTTTGCATTTCATTTTGCTACCACCCCTTGCGCATATTTGTCATTTGTTCGCCTTCTAGAATCATTGTTACTTGCAATTCACTTTCAATATTCCCCACATTTCTTTGGTACAACTATCATGGAATTTTCAATTCCAAACACCTTTAGAATGGAAACTAAACTCAATGACCTTTGTGTTGGTGTTGGGCATTTGATAGGGTGTAATTGTAACAACATTGTGAATAGATTAGAATAGGAGGCCCCGTGTGAAGCTTTATTTGAGGCCTTGTCTAACATTGGCATTGATGATCTTATACTGCAAGACATTGTTGAAGAACTTGAAAACATGCAAAGCTTTGGACGTGTCCCCAAAGTCACGCTTGGGCCTTCTTCAAAATGAACAATAATCAACTTCTTGATTTGGGTCAAATCAGGAGATACATTGTTTATCACAATGAGATAGTTTGGCCTTAAGATTTTGGCCTTGTTCTTAAGATGTTACAAAGGCCTATTGCTTATCAAAAGGCTAATGAGCCCATTCCACCAATATGGGCATTGATTTGAACTTTCTTTTTATCTTGTTCAATTTTTATTTTGATGTGGATCATTGAAGCTTTTCTTCATGGTTGCTTTGTACTTTCAATTTTGAATTTTTAGAGTAAATGCCTTGGTTGAATGAAAATGCATTGAACTATTCTTGCTATTTGTTGTCCATGGCTAATTTTAGAGATATGTGTAATTTTAGTGCCTTGTTGAAAGCGAGAATTGAAAACATTGTGTTATTCTTCTTCTTTTTTTGGTTAAAAAATAAGACCTAGTTGATTTAAAAAGTCTTTGTAATTAAGTGCATATTAAAAAAAATTCATATTAAAGATGGAAGCTCACAATTGAAATAACTGAATTTGACCTATATGATGATACCAATTGGATGCTTTGCCTGAAAATTGGGACCAATATTGATAGGTTTCTTCAAAAACCTCAATTAAAGGATTGATCCATGAATCTAAAACCGAACTTGTTGGGTTAAGGACTTTGCCTACAAACCATTTCATCTAATTGGCATTTTTTTCTCAAACTGAACTACTCTTCAGATCTTCTACACCCTTGGTTCCTACAAATCTTTAATTTTTAGAAAACCAAAACCAATTGATTCTTTGAAATCTTTTCCTTTGGAAAGAACTGAAATTGACCATTACATAAATTCTGAAAAGTCAACTACCATGAACCAGTGGTTCTTTGAAAAAGCAAAGAACTACCAAACACTTGTTTTCACTTGTTATTTAGTCAAGTAACCATATATGTCTCTTGTGTTGTGTGCAGTTGCGATACTCAAAGGTAAATGTTCCTTTCTCCATTCCAACATAGTTTCTTCCTGAATATGAGATGCAACTTCACCCATCCATACCTCTTTTGTACCTGAAGAGAATGTTATGTTGTGTCTCAGGTCCACACCCCTCCCACACCTCACATATATTATGGTGAGACAAATCAAATTCTCAAACCTCAAAAACAGTCGCAATGAAATGATAGAATGCCAACTTGCAAGCAGTTGATGAAATAAACCTGAATAACTTAGTCCACTTGCCAGAGCCTCCATGGTTTGGTTGCCAAGAAATTTCTTTGCTGTCACATAGACTGGATACATCTTTAGGCACTAGGTATATATTTATGAAATCCCGGAGCAATTCCATAACAACAATTTAAATGTAACTAAAAAATGACTAAGGATTCTGGTTAACATGGATGACCAAAGAGGTGAGAACCCAAATGGGATATGGCACTTCCTATGCCCAAACCACACTGACAGCATCTCAGAGATGGAGACATTTGACCTGTGCGAGACTTGTGCTATGTAACCAGGTGAAACGACAAATTCAAATATCCTTACAAGATATTCATTGCAGACAGTTGGACATTCATTCTACAATTGAAGACATTGTTAAGGTTAGAGGCTACGGTTATATGAAGGTCATCATTTCTTAACTGTCAATCACCAGTACAAGAAAAATTACTTTCACAGAAGTTTAAGGGGCGAGTGCTCTTCAAAAGATACACCTTTCCAAAATACGCTTTTCCAAAAGATGAGTACCAGATGATAGCCACACTTGTATCAAGTGAATGCATCAAAATATAGTAGACCCTTGATTTTAGCATGTGCTTACATGGTTCAACAATTCATCAATTGCACTTCCTTCAGCAGAGACCTATCCGATTACAATCTGCAAAGGAATAAAAGCTTCCCACAATAGGTTGTCTTGACTGGTTGATTACAAGCTTGGTACACGCTCTGCTGTGCCTTGCAGCACTGTCAGCAAGTTGTTTCCAAAAGGGTCGCTCAAGTGAGCAGCCAAGTTCTCCACAGGACCCTGTCCAGTAACATAGGCCTGAATGAAAAATCCAAGCATGGAGAACATGGCAAGTCTTCCATTCTTTATCTCCTTAACCTTCAATAATGCGAACTGATCTGGGTCATTTGCCAGGCCAAGGGGGTCAAAGGCACCACCTGGGTGAAGTCTGTCCAAGTCCTGAGAAATACACCCAATTGTCAGATGTAAGATGAAGTTTTGCATACTCAATTGCATCATTGACATAAAGCAGTCATTTTTGAAAAGGAAGATTGTCCAGAGCAAGCTTCTGCAAGCAGCACTCTGAAGGGCTTTGCATGACATACTGATCCAAGGGGAGATTTGTTGGTGGATCTGTAATACTCTGCTCCTCCAACAAGAATGACTTCAGCAATCACAGCAGCTGCCAGGTTTACAGGAATGCTTGCACCAAAGTAGCTCAAAGTGTTGCCATCTAACAGGAGAGCTCCAGTCTGTGGGACATTGATTGCCACACAGTTCAGACAAACAGAAATATCTCGACAAGTGGCCAGCCATAGCTCCTCGCTGAAGTACCAATGTGTATACACAATATTTCAGCCACATGATTTACTTTACATTTTGACTCCATACAAATCAACAAAATACCTTGAACCAGACGGCCTCTGGACCACAAACAGCACCAGACCTGTTGAATGCCTCAGGGAGTACAAATCCAGCTGCACCAAGCATGGCCCACCGGGCATGGATAAGCTCATATGCCTGATACCTGCAGCAGCCATCAGCAAGAATGTGAGCAAACAGCACTTACTACACAACCCAAAAACTAGAATATTTTGCAGACAAATGGTTGAGGACTGAGGATTCTCTGAGGATTCTCACTTGTCAAAGTCAGATGGCTTCTTGCTTAGGCGGAAGGGATCAAAACCATAACTGCACACAGAAAGGTCGAGAAATGGTTACAAGCCCTCTGCATTGCCGAAGGAGCGTAAACTACAGAAAGAAGAAATGCAACATAGCTTTGGCAAAGAAATTTTTGTCTTACTCGCCCGGGACTTCTCCAGTCAAGTATTCTGGAATGTCGGACTTGTCCAGAAGACCTTCAGGAAGGTATATTCTGCGGTCAGGGCCTGCATACCAAAGTCAGACACCAGCGGGTCAATACCATGAGATCAACCCTGCCCAACCCGCATCTCCTGTTTGCAACATTGAAATCTATCAATCTGTTATATCGAAAAGCTTGATAGCTGTGAAATCGATGATGGTACTGTAGCTCCAATACATACAAGAACTGGAAGAGAATTTCTCATGTGCACATTTTTCATCCTAGTCATGGGACACATGGAACAGACCAAAAAGCGCATTTGAGACAGAGAACGAGTGAAGAATACAGAAGAAGCTAGTGCCACATACCATACCACTTGGCGAGCTCTTCATTGGTAGGCCTGTTAACCTTTGCGACAGCCTTCTGGGCGGCCTTCTTCACAGGCGCAGCGACCTTCTTCACAGGCGCAGCGACCTTCTTCTTCCCCAACACTGCCACCATCTGCAGTGCTCCCGGCCTTGCTGTTCCATTCCTCGATGTAGCTCCGCTGTTACAAATCGCTTGACCCAGAAACTCGGCCTGGCCTACTGCAGCACACCCTGCCATGGCTGCCATTCCTCTTTAGTACGCTGTGTCGCAATGTGCTGCACTATTCCCCAGTGTATAAAACTCCGGACGCAGAATAGCGCAGTTATGAAAATAATGGCAAGCGAAAGCAACACTCAAGTAGATGAGAGCCCGTGTTAGCTGGTCAACATTGCTGGCTGGCAGAAAGCAGCAAAACCATAGGCGTGGAAATGCTCCGATCTGCATAGCCGGGCAATCTCCTACTACCCAATCAGAAACATGCAATCTCCTATTGCCCAATGAAAGAGCCGTGTCTCCCATCTTCCTCTCGACACCTTTTGCATTTCATAGTCCACCGTCGGATACGGCGGACCGATTTCCGAACAGGGTAGGGAATGCGGGTCAGGTAGAGAGTATGTGGACTCCCGTGGATCTGCCATCTACCTCTTACCGGATTCAAACTTTTGAAGGTTTTGGTTCATTATCTTTCTGTGTGTCATGACTCATTGTCCTTAACGCACAACAAGGGTAGCCTCGAGATCCCTTGTAGTGCACCCTACAATAGTTTCATAGGCAAACATGTTATGCATAGTTCACAAGAATATGGTGGACATGTTGAAGGTTGGTTCCTCCTTGAATCGCCCATCATTCTACACATTAATTTTGACCTCCCACGACTTAAGCTCCTTGACTAAAGGTTCTTGATATGTATCAAAATGTTAGATCTTGTCACTAACATTAGGCTTATTATTATCAATGACAACATCATAAAGTGTTTCTTTGTGGTGAACCATGGTGGTATTATAGTTCATTACAATCACATGCCATGCTGACTAGAGTGATTGTTTTTCACCAAATGGTTTGACCCCATTTGGTGCCATACCCAACGTACATGATAAGGCTCCATGCCAAATTTAGGCCACCATGTCTCCACAAAGTTCTATTTGTTGGAGTCTATTACATGCTTTACAAGCCATCTTGGTTATGATTGTGATGATGCCACAACATCAACTTCGCTTGGGATGGAGTGATATACATTCATTGTAATCAAAGATCAAGTGAAAATGCAAAAGCATTTGCTTTACCACTCTTGATTTCCCAACCATTTTGTACTTGGGCTTTTGACAATATAGACATCATTCAGCTTTAAAATGAAATCCCCTTAAACAACATACAACCATTTCCACAAACATCAATGTAATTGTATGTTCAACTCAACTTCTTCAACATGTTTAAGCCCTCTTTCTCCAAGCTTGGTAAGCTATTACAAGTAGGCAATACATTTTTCTTTATGAAGACCAACAATTTGGTGATGAATGCATTTGATGTGTTGTGTGTTTGGTAACAATTCAAGATTGATAGAATCACACACTAGATAAAGTGGAGTTCTCATAAGGTGGGATTTTGGACACTTCCTTAAACTCCTCATGCCCAAGTCTAGTGGTGGCCCCATCTTCATGTGACATTGCCATTACATCTTCTTTTTCATTTGTCAAGCTGCATATCATCATCATTGTTGCCCAGCCAAATAACTTCGTTCATGTTTTGCATGTCTTCCATCTCATGATTGTGTTCATTAATACTTACCTTACAAGAGGACCTTCCTTCAAGCACATGTGATTGTGCAAGCTTATCATATCTTGCACCCCCACATTTGCATCCATGTGGGTTGTTCCACCAAATTTTGAATGGGCAATAAGGTGAAAGCACACTACAATGATGTCATTTTGAACATTTTTATTTAGTATCAGAATATATATAATATAATTATTCCAAAAAATGGTGTAATTAATTAGAAGTTTAATTTGTGATGTTTAGCCTTTATAATTATGATTTTCACATAGCTAATGTTATTTATTATTATATTAAAAATTCTAATCATTTAGATTCAAAGAATCATGTACATATATTTATGGTCTTGACAAGTATAATATCATTTTCCATTTCAAAATGCACCGATATTTGGTTAAATGAAGTGTTTGAAATGGATTTTATATTTTGGCCCAACTCAAAATTAAAGTTTGATGCCTTCCATTTTAAAGTGATTATTTTTCAAATTTTAATTTAACATATATTCATGATCAACATTTTTTTAAAAAATCATTTATGAAATAAAAATGATCAAAATTTTCAATTGGTTCACAAACATTATTCAAATTATGTGAAATTGCACATGAAATAAATATTACAATTTTAATGAAAGATATATATATATATATATTCCCACCCACCATAATATACATTAAAATTTTAATTTCTATTCTACTTTCTTGCTCAAGTTACGTTTTGCCAAAATGTGCAAAAACATTGTCAAACTCTTTAGTTTTGACATGGTTCATTTAGCCCTTCCAAGCGGCGAGCGTTTATAAAGTGAAATGCTGGCACCTGCGCTGCGGAAGGACCCTTCAGGAGCAAGCATTTTTGCTTTAGGAAATGCCTGCCTTGTTTTTTTTATCTCCCATGATACCTGCGGGGTATTCGAGGAAAAAACTCAAGAACAAAAACCAGACCATACTTGGTAAAGCCCTCCGCTGCCCGCAGCAGGCTTTGCCAGAATCGGGTTCGCCTCAGCTCCGCGTCGCCTGGCCTGGGTCCTGACTCCTTGCCCTAGACGTTAAAAATCTCAAATACAGAAAAAGCGACGTGGACGCACTAGTGGCCGGTATTTGTTGCAGAGACGTGGACGCACTAGAGGCCCGTATATGTTGCAGACGCCATAAGCAGCCTCCTCGACAAGAGTTTCTTTGGCAGTCCACCGCCGAAGTAGGCGATTTATTGTGAAATTCCAAATATCAAGCCAGAGAATTTTTCGGTGACGATTGAGATTTCTGGAGTCGGTGCACTTCTGTGCGAGAGACAGAGAGAGACAGAGAGATGACTATGGCGGTGATACCACGATGGTTTGCACCTTTTCTGGTTGCAAACTCCGGATTGGCAGGAGCACAAGAAGTCAGACCAGCGAAGAGTCGCGGAAGACCGTGCTCGAGTGGCAGGCGAGCCTCGCAGATCTTATGTAGTAGTCTGGACTCGATCGATGTGTATGTGGGCACACTGCGGCTGATCGTGAGCCCAGGCCCCGCCCGGTGGGCTACGCAAGCCGCTTACGCAGCTGGCATGGCTGGTGACCTCCTGCACTACATCACCATTCTTCATCCGCGTACTCTTGGCAGCCCTGTATGTCTGCTGTCTCTCTCCCGCTCCCGGTCGTGTCTAGCGGAGCTTAAATTCTCTTGGATGCTTCTGCTATGTTGCTGATTATGGGATCCACTGAAGCAGGACAGCCACATCGTGCTAAGCAAGGTTTTTTAAATATAGAAAATTGCAATAGGTTACATGCTTGAATTGCTATGTTATTTGGTCGATTCTTCAGTCAATCGCCGTGATCATCCAAAAGGAAAGAAACAAAAACGTCGTGGTAGGACTAATGCGCTCGCCTTGGACTGTCATGTGTTTCAAACCTCGCAATGGAAGATGAGATCAGTAACCACGTATTTGGCATAATTGGGGCGTCGGTATGGAGAGTGTGAAATTGGGGGCCCCTGGAAAAAGTTGTGTAACCATCTTGTCTCCATTACCACGTGTACTACAAGAGGCTTTAATGGGGGTGAAGGGATCCCGTGGCTTTTGTGACTTGGTTGACATATCTTGTGCAAGAAGGATATATCAACCTTGTAATGGATCCCATGACTTCCATTGGCTGATGTGTACAAGAAAGTTTCTACGAACAAGAATTGCTGACAAAGCATGTGGGTTTATGCTGTGAATAAGAATTCCTAAACAGAGTGTGTTTCAGTGTACAGTGATGGACTTTCAGCCACAGAATCCTGAGGATCCACTTGTTGCTGTAGCAGCCTTAATGGGGCATGGCATTCCTGGTGTGTTTGTCCTTTCTGGCAGTTGTTCTTTTTATCTGCTTCTTTTGCCTTAACTTGATGGTTCAGGGTTTTGCAATGACATTGAAATCTGGGACCTGGCCATCCTAGTTTTTGACAATATGGAAGTTGAAAAGAAAACTTATTCCAGAGCCAGTGCAGGACTCACAACCACTTAAGGTCAACTGGTGAAGGTTGAAATATGAGCAAAAGTTGCAAAGTTGATTTTGTCTCATTCCTTGAGATGGTTGCAATGCACCTCTCATTCAACTACTCACCCACCCATCTAAAGAATTAGCAAAACTTGATGAATGGTATGTGATGGAAGCAGGAGTAGTGCAGGAGAGAACAATACCAAAGCTGCAAGTGAAGAACTGTTGGTGGGTAGGGACAACAAAACCAGAAAGGAATCTGGAGAGTGCACAAGAGTTTAACAGAGGTTGGTGTTGTGAGCTCGTACTGGGAGTACATGACTGTCGCCACTACACTCTGGGTACCCTCTCCTTCTTGCAGAACTATGTTTCCTAAATCATTTGTAACTGGTCAGGCCATTCTGCAAGAGAGCTACAGACACATATGAGTGGGTAAGTCATTTCTAATTGGATTATTGTTAAAATTCCTCAAGCATTACTCATAGGAAATTGACATAACCTTTTAAACAGGTCACAGTAGAGAGTTGAGCACAAAAACATATTGTGTTGCACAAGTACTCACCACCATTGTCAGTGATACCTATACTTAGAAGCTCAAATGTCTGAAGGAAAGATAAGGACAACTCCTCAAGGTCTTTTTGAAATGCACGATGGGTTAGGTTGTTATAAGCTGCAAGAAATAATTCAGTCAAGCTTCACCAATATTGAAGGTCCAACTTGTGGAATGTGCAATGTTTAGCAGAATTCTGGTTCATGACAGAAAACAGTTGTCTGTTTGTGACCAGCTCTTGTGGAATATTTGACTGGCAAAAGCAACGTTCTATCTGACATTAAAGAATTGAGGAGCATTGCAAAGACTCTGACATAGTTCCCAACAACCTTGAGATGGCAAGCCTGCAGCTGCTTCATTTTTTTGGTGAGTTTTCTGTCCTGACCTTCCAGTTTTGCAAGACAACTAAAGATCACAATCACCACTGGGGCATACTGATACTTTGTGGAGAAATTGTCCAGTGTCACCTTGATGCACTTTGAATTATGTCTGATAGGTGTTGATTTCTGTCCATGCATTGATTAGTTCTTGTATGGCCTTATCTTTAACCCTACTTTCTCTCCTGTTATTGTTGTTGATGCCCACAAGATGGACCTTCAGTTTCTTGATACATCTTCATCAAGCACAAATATTCTTATGGACTGGTTAAATTGCAAAAAAGTGTTTGCTGTTGACTCCAATTCATCTAGGGCATAGAGGCCAAAGGTGCTGTAAGCATCAGCAAAGCACATCCTTCAAAGTGACTCTGTAATCTAATAAGACATGTGACTAACGATTGTAGCATTTTTATGCTGAGTCACTTCTGCTAAAGTGCAAATTGTTTTAACTTTGATACTCTCATGGTGTGGTTGATCAAGAGTTCAGTAATTCAAGAGTTCATAGACTAAAATTTTTGTCTGGATTGTGCCAAAAGCTAAAACTCAAGATACTGAGACTGATATTGTGAAATTCAGAAACAAAAATAGGAAACCTCTTGATTTCTATTGACACCTGAATTATGGATAAGGAACATTGATAGAGGACAGTGCATTTTCCAAAGAGCATGTATTAGACAATAGAGTTTGATGGCTTTAATCAGGAGTGCATGTAGCAACAGCTGGTTCAAACTGGTTGGATACTCAAATGCAATCTCAACAAATTATAAACTGTAACAACAACAAATGGGAACTTCTAGTGCTTTCATAGGTCATTCATAGGAAGTCTGTCAAATGATATGTCCTTGGGAAAGAGCACTGGTGATTATTTGTTGTGCCAAGAATAGAGGACACTCCAAGATGTGAATTCTTCTTCAGGAGGTTAAAAGTCAGTACTTACCTTTTTCTCATGGTTTTGTCCTGCAGCACTACTCTAAACCCTTGCCAGATATTTAGAATCACCATCACTAGCAATCACTCAACTCTGCATGTCATTCTGCAAAACCAAAGAAAACATGTCATTCAAGTCAATGCATTCAGTAAAAACAGTTGTATTTTCTGCAAGGAAGATTCAACAAATGTATCCAATAAAACCAGCAGAAAGAGAGGACAGTAGAGTAAAAGCAAGAAAAGAGGTTTCTGACATTCACCTCTTTTCAGCTGCAACCCATATTGCTGTTTGAATTGCAACTTTAAGATGGAAAGAAAGGTCTGCTTTACTGCCGAATTTCAGTGGGTTGCCGCTACCATGGGCATATTGCCCCCACTGCCAGTTTTCCTCTTGCTCCTCCTCCTTTTACCTACAGCCTCACCCTGAATCCTTCACACTAGGTAGTCTCCAGGGCATCTCCATCACTCTTGACGCCAGCTACCTCTGAACATAAAATTTTTAATCCAAAGTCATGGTCCTACCTTTAAGAGTGTGAAATCCAGAATATCACCAGGCACATCTAGCACATTCAATGGGTTCCTCTGCCCAATACTAGGGAAGCAAGGTACCAGTTTTCCCACTCCTCAAGTGGCAAGAGACCTGGCACAGAGTGGGAGGTAAAGAAGAAGGCCAAGAGACATCAGGCAGCCCAGACCACTATGGCAGTACCTTCTGCTGTAGGCAGCAAGTAACTAGAGTACAGTCACCTCCCAAGACAGCAACGCCTAGCGAGAGGGTGCAGCTAGAAAGACAGGTGCACTCCCCCCTAAAAATACCAGCATGTGGGATATTCCATCCAGCAAACGGTAGGCAAGCACAGGCTCCACCCACAGGATCCCCTATCCTTGCTCAAGCGAATGTTTTCAATGTACTGAGTGACTTGGATGAGGAGCGCCCCATTGGGAGTTTGAGGCAAGGCGGTACAACCTCTAGAGCACCATCTCCCTCATCCGCTATGGGAGGACTGCAACACCCTACAGAACCGTAGATGGTAAGATCTACCCAAATTGATTCTAATGAAATTCGGTTGGATGATATTTTAAAAGATGAGGAGATGGAGGTACAGACAGCTTGGGAGGACAGCAATCTGGCAACCCTGGAGGTAATGGAAGAAGGGGCTACTGTGGCCCCACAGGAGGGAAGAGGAGGGACCTGAACTGGCCTAACATGCAAGGAAGAATAGAGGGGGCAAGGCAGCAGGCTGAGGGTACTACCCTCCCTGCCACCACTAAGGATCAAACTGGGGAGGCACCAATAGAGCAGCCACGTATTATCTCCCATGTGCCTCCTGCAGAGAGTGGACGAACACAATCCTTTGGCAGGAAGGTGGTTAGCCAACAAACGGTAGTTACCCCTACGATCACCCAAAGCCAATAGATAGTAAGGGTGAAGGAGGAATCTATGGCGACAAGGAAGGTTAGGAGCCGGAGAAGTAGGAAGTGCAAGTAACGTTCCCCTACCCCCTCGCAACATTCTACTCATACCACTGTACTGGCTGAATATGAGAACCCTATTATAAGTGGGGAAATAGTACCAGTGACTGTATCAAAAGGCAGGAGGAGGAGATCAATGGCAGAGGTCATTCTTGACCTGAGGACCTCAATGAAGGTAGTAGAATAAAGGGCAAAAGGTCTTGAGGCAGTAGTGGAGCAGATGGAAACGTTGGATAGAGAGAAGGTATCTGCCATCAGGAGGCAGAACAGGTGGAAATAATTGTACAGTTACACTTGGAGAGGGTAGCCGCGCTGGAATGCAGTCTTCACAAGGAGAAGGAGAGGAATGAAGACCTCGACCGTCTATTGGGCCAAGCACGGGAAACGTCTACCCGACTGGAGCAAAGACGCTAGGAGGTAGCGCTACTGCAGATCCAAGTGGACAAGCTGATGGCAGACGGTAACAACCTTTGGGAGGTAGTGGACGTCTAGATTGAAAAACGCCTCAAGAGGATTTACAAAATCACCACCTTGGAAGAGCATTTGAAGATGGAGAAGGTGAACAAGGAAAAAATATTGGATAGGTTGAGTCAATTGAGTGATGAGGCATTTACCCTTAGACACCAGTAGGATATCCATGGGGCAGATCAGGATCACAAGGAGGATGTTTTGCGGTAAGAATTGCAGCTGTCACAGGAGATTGTAGCTAGCTTGAAGGCACAAATAGATCTGCTCACCGGGATGGTAATGCCTGAATTACAAGGCCAAGTGATGCAATGGAAGCACAGAGCTTCAAAGGAAGTTGTGGTAGATGCCAAGTTGGCCAAGTATGATACTCTCTTCAAGGAGCATACCTTCCTTAAATTGGAAGTGGTGGCCTGGTGACAAAAAACAGGGAAGAGGGAGGCTAGATGGAATGAGCTCAAGGGGGAGCTCAATGCCATTCTAGATGTTGCCCCTCTCCCTACACTGGCGAATGAAGTGGCTTATTGTCAACAGCTAATGGCATGCAGGAGCCTTCCTTGAGTTCAAAACTAAAGGTGCTTAGAACACATCTAGCAGCTCTAATAGTAGTAGTGCAATGGGTACTCCCCACTAGGAGCTCGCCTTCCAAACACAAAGGCCATTCCTAGGCCCCGAAGAGGAATTTTAGTCATGCCAAATGACATGGCATAATAATAGGTATGTATTTATGTATGTATTTAGATAGGTGCATAATTAGTAAGTATGCTAGGTTAAACTTTAGACTAATATTAGGCTAAACTTGAATATTTTTAGTTTAAATGGCGAAACTTGGCTAAATTTGGGTAATTTAGTTTAAATGGTTAAACTTGGTTAAATGTGGTTAAACTAAAGTACTTTAGTTAAACTTGATTAATTTTGGTTTAAATTGGTTTAACTTGGAAAATTTGAATTTAAAATGTAAATATTAAGGTTTTAGGTCTGATGATATAGGTTTGATTAAAGTACGATGAGTTTAGCCAAGTTTAACCAAAGTGTTTTAGTTAAACCAAGAATGAATAAATTAACCAATGTTAAATTAAATTTAGCCATATTTATTTAAATTACTTTAATTTTAGGCAAAATTAACCTATTCAAACCAAAACTATTGAAAGAACCCAAGTTTAATGAAGCTTAGTCAAGTTAAATAAAATTTAGCCAAACTAACCAAATTTAATTAAAATATTATTTTAGGCAAGTTGAACCAAATTTAGCCAAAATTAACTTAATTTATCCAAAATTGATGAAAGTGCCCAAATTGAACCAAATTTAGCCAAATTCAATTAATTTAAACCAAAATTAACTTAGTTTATCCAAAATTGATAAAAGTGCTTAAGTTTAGCCAAGTTAAACCAAATTAGCCAAATTAAATTAAGTTTAATGAAAATTAGCCAAATTTAATAAAGTTAAACCAAATTTAACCAAATTTAATTAAGTTTAACCAAAATTATTGAAAGTAGCCAAATTTAGCCAAAATGATTGAAAGTGCCCAAGTTCAATCAAGTTTAGTCAAATTGATTGAAACTACCCAAGTTTAAACAAGTTTAACCACAAGGATTGAAATTACCCAAGATTAGCCAAAATGATTGAAAGTACTCAATTTTAACTAATTTAACGATGTTTAGTCAAGTTAACTTAAAAATAGTGCATGTGAAATTTTCAATGAGTTTGAGTTTATATTTTTTACTATGACATTATTTGTCACCATGTGAAGTGGTAGTTGGATGGTTAATGCTTTGACTTGTCACCATAAAGGTGAGGGGTTTAATTCCTTCTTGTGGCATGATTTCATGAATTTAAGGCCTACAAGTGGTCTACTTGCTTAAGAAGGTTTATGAGTGGCCCACATGTTTAAAAAAACCTTACAAGTGGTTTACATGCATAGGGTTAAAGGGCCCACTTAAATGCGTGTTTGTGCCATTCTTTGGCATGCACATTCTTCATGGAACCTACCTCCTTAGGTTTACATTTTTACATTTTATTAATTCAAAAAATTAATCAAATTTTATTATTAATTTTTTAATTTTTATTATTTGATTTATATAATACTTATGACACATCATTATCAACTACTATGTTAGTTTTGGGCAAAATAGACAAGCCACATCAATAAATAACTATTAGTTTTTAGTCACATCAAACAAGCCACATCATCAAACAATTGCTAGTATTACAATCAAAACAAACATGCCATGATGTACAATATTAATCACTTAATCAAAGCCTATATGATTAAGGTACCTTTTGTGCTTGTCCTAAACAACTAAATCTTTTTGTTAATACATTCATCTTGTTTGAGGTCAACATGTGACTAAAATCCAATCATAAAAACCAACAAAAAACACCTACTTTTGTAGTAGTGGCAATTGCAATAACACAACTTTAGAATCTCAACTCACATAATAAAGATTACGAGAACATAATCCAAGGTAAACATGGGAAAATGTTAAGGGGTAAAAATCTCTAAACTAATTAGTACCAATTAGTACTAATTACTAACCCTAAACCATCCCTTACCAAAAGGGTGAAGCTAGCGAGATTAAATAGTTCATGTTATGGAGTGGTTGGGGATAATCTACCCAATTATGTAAGAGATTTTTAAGAAGTGATTAGGATAAGGGCCCTATTTTCATGGGGTCAATGTGGGCCTTCTATAGCTTTGTGGAGAAGGAGGATTAGAGGAAATTTTGGAGGACTTATATGGTATTTAACATTTCGATAGTTGGGAATGGAAGACTCCCTTGGAGAAGTTTGTTTATAACACGAAGGAGGAGAAAGTAGTGAGGAAATGTATTTGTATTTGTGTGTGATTTTAATGGAAAATGGTTGAAGAACTTATGTGTGTTTGGTGTGCATTCATTCTATTAGGAGGTGTGGAAAGTAGAATAGTTGAAGATTATACAAGGCATGTTGCCTTTTTTATGGTATTTCTACATTTCTTTTAGAATAAAGGGCAAGGAGGCATACCAAGTGGTAGCATTTGGACTAGTAAACTATTGATTACCACGTGAAGGTAACAACTGGTAGGTGACAATAGGAAGGGAAACACTTGAAAATAATAATCTACAGACTAGGAGGGACTATTGTAGGTGGTAGGCAACAACCAAAAGTGGGTGTAGCTTGCTGCAAATGGTAGGTAGCATTGGGGAGGTGTTCTAGAGTGTTACAAACGATATGCATGGTTACCAAAAGATCTGCAAGTGTTGTTGAGATGGGACAATAGATTTGGGAGGCTTATAAACCCACTAGGGCATTAAAGTTTGTAGAGCCTTGGAGAGTAGCTACTCTTTACTCTTTTCCATGTTGCATTTTTATGTTTTTTTCCTTTAGCACCTTTGGATTAGCCTAGACATGATGGTAGGTTTATTCTTGGACAACAAACCCTACCCTCTTATTTTGCTCTTTGCATGACTTATTATTTGAATAGTTGTAATAAAGTAAGGAATGAAGGTAGTTTCTTCTTGATTAATAAAGTGTTCACCTTGTTCCCTACCTTGATTTTACTCCCTAGAGGATGGTAATGATTGAGGGGCCACAATTTCACCCCTTTACATAATTTCAACCTTCATTACATACCTTTTTTTCTTATTTTGCCTCATTATTCACCTCTTTATTTTGCCTAGCCTCATTGCATACCTCCTTGTCCTACCTTTCTTTATTTCTTCCCCCCACATCCTTGTTGCCATCTTCTAAGTTTTTGATGTTAGGCGCCTCCATATATAGGGACTACATTTGTTTTTTTAAATGTTTCTATGACCATTTCCATGTTAACATTGGACCCATATCCCCTTAAACAATTCAACTTTTTCATGTTTGGCGTCAATTTTCATGACAATTATGATTGAATTTAATGTTTTCATGTAGTTTGCAAGTTCATGAAGTTGCAACTATATGGTCCCCAAATGCCCATATGTTTGCTTCATGAATCCATTAACATTATTTTTCAATTGCAACCATTTAATTGCTAATAGAACCAACTCCCACCTAAAAAACCAATAATGTTGTTACAATTACAAAACTATTGCAATTCATCATTATTAGTTTTAGGAGTAGGGTTTACATTTAGCAAATCCAATATCACCAACAATCAACAATGCAAAATTTAGGTATTTTGATTGGAGTTTCAACCAACTTGTGGGGGTAGAAGACATAAAAAACAAACCAAACTAGAAAAAGTGAGTTTAGGCAACAAAGTTCAAATATTCATTGGAATCACCAAAAATAATTTTTTTTGACAACCATGTTTACAATCTATAAACCTTGATGATTTTTTCATACAATATTAAAACTAGGGTGACCAGCACCATTATAGGTACATAATTCAACTACTTGTGTTATATTCACTAAAAACAAATCTAATACAACAACCACCACCATTTATTTTGATGTATGAGCAAAGGTGACCATCAAGGCCATTTGTTTTTAATAATACACTTTTAACACTAGGAGTATGAAATAACTAATTTAATTCAAATGCCTTTTTTTTGCCATTTCAACCAATGATAGTGATCACGTTTTTTTCTCCTTTTGAAAAATTTCCAATTGTTGCATGTTCAACCCATGTGCCCATTCAAAAATTGTCAAATTTATACATGACAATTTAAAGAAGGTCCAAACCTTTCCACGTCTCCCATGCATGTTGATGTCGCGCCCTAACTTGCAATTGTAGACAAATACCACCAAGATCAAATGTTAGCATATTGAAGGTCAACTTCCTCCAAGGACATGGCTTTTTTATACTCATAACAAAGGGCTTTGTGTTGATCATGGAACTCTAATGCGATCAACTCCTTAGTGTGTTTTTCTTGAGATTAAGTCCAATGGAAAAAATAGGTTCACTCTTTATCAACCATCTTGACCATATGGTCTCTAGTCCCATAAACAATGTGAACAACATTCCAGTTTGCTTGCACACCATTTGCCATGAACCCCTTGAAAACAGGTGGACCTAACCCCTTCTTTTCAACAACTAAGTTCAACTTCCTACACAAAATGTGTTAAGTTTTTGTGTCCTTGGATTGCATGTAACAACTGCAACCGTCATGACCTTATAATAGACCGGGTCATAAATGTGATAGGACATGGTCATCCATCCTTGAACATGTTTAATGTGATCAAACATCATCCACGCATTTTGCAAATCATCACCCAGTTGCATTCAATGATCCAAGTCAAATTTGGATGCAACTCCATCGATGGACATCTTGACCAAATAAACCTTTTACCCAACCTATTAACTAGGAAAATAGTTGTCTTGAATATAGTCATAACCAAATAGTGCTTTCAATTCTAGGATACAATTAATGGAAATAAAGTTATTGTGACAATGTTTTAGTGAAGTAATGATTATGTATGCCAAGGGCACAAAGTAAACTTTAACAACATTTGATCCATAGGACTGTGTCCATCCTCATTGAACAAATGACAAAAAAGAAATGTCTTGCTTATAGACAAAACAATAGCCAAAGTGGTAGTAGTTGGCATGCAATAGACCTTGTTTCCAACCATATTTTTCATCTCTTGTAAGGATTCATTACACTTGTTATTTGCAATTAAATGGGCATGGGTGCCCAAGTGGATCATGGATTTTGAAAGCTTTGGAAATTTGTGAACAACATAATACATTTTGTAACTACAAGTTTGTAGAAAAGTGGGGGAAGAATCGCAAAATTCATAGTTGATGGTACATATTAGTGATTTCACAAAACAATGCCCAAATATCGAAAGTTACAAATTATCCCCATTCCAAGAATTTCATTATGTTTAAAAGAACATTAAAACAGAGGACAATACTTATTTTGACAACACAAATCTCCAAGGCATTTTGTTGTTTTAAAGCCTAATCCAAACAAATTTTTAATATTATTGGTCTGCAACTTGCACCAAACAAGGCCATCGAACTTTCTATCTATACCTTGTAATTGTCTATAATGTCCCAATGGATGATGGACAAGAGGAGGTTCAAATAAATATCACCATCAAATTTAGTGGGAAGACAATTTGCAAATTCAATTGTGATGGCCCCATAATCAAGGGACTTCAATTCAAAATAAGCATGCAGAGTTAGAGAAATTACTTTCAATGAATTAACAATGTTGGAAAAAACAACCACTTGTGGCATTTCCATCCACAAAGGCTGCACCTCATCAACTTGCAAATTCACGAGTTGATCAAAAGCAGGCTCTATAGATGGAAGTGTTGTTAATGAATTCAAAGTTAGCGAAGAGCAACCTTTACAAATGAAAGTGTCACTCATTTTTTAGAAACATGCATAGATCCTTGCCAGAAAGTAAACATTGCATAGAGCACATTCTCAATCACTTGTACAACTCCAAAATCAAAAACTCAGATGGTAAGATTTGGCTTTCCTATAACATGGAAAGTAGCCATTGAGATTAAAAGATAAGGTACTCAATAAAATAAATTTAATAGTAGTTTCACAATTAGACAACAAAAAACGTCATTGCATTAGGAACTCAATTTGAGGGAAAGACAAGGAACTAGAAATCAAAAATTCAATGTGAGAAACAGAAGTATAAAAACATACTATTAGTAAAATGCAAGGATGAATAACAATCTCCAATGAAAGACAACAATGTGAATGGAATAAATAGACATGTATTGGCAAAACACATGTATTTTCCCCCTTGCATAAATTTGAATGATATAGTTGATAATGCAACAACAAGAATAGAATTGGCAGCAAAAAAAGAAATGGAAGATACCAATATAGAACATACAACAAACCTAACATTGCAACAAGGGCGAAATTGAAAAGTTACATAAATATGCAAGGAAAACAGTAAACCCAACGACAATAATGAAACTAGAGCATTGGGGGTGATACAAATCTATGTGAAGACTTATTTCTTGGAGTAATACATTATCATTGATCAATCCATCCCCCAATAATCCCAATAATTGAACCATAATCACATATTGGTGTTGAAAACTATGATCAACATAATAATAAGAATGATATGAAGAAAAGAAATTATGGTGTTGAGTTCTAGAAGAACCCAACAGGAAAATAAATTGTGGTGTGCATCCAAAATTAATGGATGAAGTCTCTGAAAAAATTCCAAATTGTTAGACCTTTTATACATACCAAATCTTGGCTAGTAAAAAAAACCATTGTCCTAAGCCAAAGCAATGGTCTAATGGATTCATGTAATCCCAAAGGTTTTAGGAATGGTCCCAAGGTAATTAGAGTTAATCCAGGATGAATTTTAATCAAATTAACAAAGAGAAAAATTGGCATGAACTAGGTGGGCAACCACATGGGTCGAAGAAAAAAATTACAAGAAGAGTTGGAGGCATGGAGAACCTACACTTAAGCTAAATTACAAGCCAATACATTTTGTATTATTATTTATCATTTCCCTTTATATTGGGGTGCATGAGTGAGCTGCAAACCAATGCATAAGAGAGGATGAAGGTGAACAATACCATAGATTAGAATATATTAAAGATTACAACAATCTGAAATGCCACAACACTACTATAAAACTTGTCCCTAAACCATTACATGGATGTTCCACTCAAGCCTATACAAGTGGAAATGAAACTATGACCTCAAAATTTCCACTACCTACTATGTTATTTGGATTATTGGTGGAAGTTGCCCATTCGTTACTCACTTGAGTGGAATGCATGCCATAATTTCTAAGGCATGTAGTGTTCCCAAAAGCCAAGGGGAAGTGGGTGGTGGAAAAACCCCCTTGTTGCTTGAGTGAATTTAGTCTTTTACAGTATGTGTTTTGGTTTTCAACAATTCCACCATGCCCTACTTGAGTCCATATTGACCCACCATGTCCATGTGTATGCAATGTTCTCCTAGGACAATGTTATAGCATGCACAACAAGTTTGGACATTGTTATGCCTCTTATAACATTACCCAAGAGATGCATGTCTATAAAAAAAACCTTCATACACAACCATTCATATCATGACTTGCACATAAACCTATATTAGCCTCAAAGAAAAAAATTGGAGCTAAACATGAACTTTGGTCATAAAAGAAGCTACTTGTGGCATAAGTGGATAACCATCTAATTAAAACAATCTTTAATTGTGACAAGGTCTACTAAAGTTGGCAAACAATGATGCCATAATATATCTATTCATGTGGGAATGTAAACACTTGCCATATATGTATCCAATGCCTTATTTTGATATTTTAATTTCATATCCAAAATAGGCACATTAAATACAAATAAGGCATGATCAAATATTCCCACATGGATTGGGTCTTGTCCATGAGAATATCACTAAATAGAAGCAAGTGCCAAATGTAAACTTGTGACCAAACACCTCCATGCATTCAGAAACAATGCTACTCAAGTTCCCTTAGAAATTACTATAGAAGTTGTCCTTATTCCACTAATTGTCCACTCAACATTCAATGGCAAGGAAGAGCTTTCACCTAAATGGTGGATGTGTGGAATTGAAGAGTGCATGTAACACCAAGCAAGGTGTACATTACAAGTCCATTGTGACCCATTCCCCTCAATGTGGAGTGAACTATTGTGTAGCTTAGAGTTTCCCACATCTAATGCAATCATTTGTGTAAAGTTGATTATCAACTTATAGTTCCAAATTGTTGTAAAAACACAAAGTGTCAATACATTACTAAATCAATTTTTTAGATTTCCAAGACATGGTTGATTGACAAAACCCAATGATTGAATGATTTCCCCAAAATGGCAGTGAAAAATCCTAGTGTGATAATGCCACATCCCAATGTGGCACTGTAAAATCCCAATGTGTAGTGTATTATCCCAATGTATAGGGGTTCACATAATGTACCAATTATACTCACAATGTGTTTTATTAGATATCAATCACTTAAAATCTCTATGGGCCTATTACAAAATCTCATTTTTGTATAGATGAAATGTATGTTGGACTGATATTTTGTTGGGTTGAAATTTACAAGCTACTTAATCATCATGTTTAGTTACTCCTATTGGTTGGAATTGAAAGGGCTAATTGGTGAACAAATCCATTTCACCAAAATCTAGACCAAGTAGTTTTGTGTAAATGATTGAAATTATATATTAAAATGCCTTTTTGTATGGACAAAGCATGGCATTTCACTATCACATTCTCTATAGTGAGCGTGCTAGAGGTTGAGCTATTCATTCATCATCTTGTTCTCATTAACAAGAACATGGCTATAAGATTCTCGTCCTCAATGCTATGAACTTTTCATCCTTTATGAGATTGTGCATGGGCTCCAATGTAGCCAACTATAATTCAAACAGATCTATGCCCAGTGAACCTCTTGTTATCGTCTTCAATATCATCTCTTGAATTTGTACCTAGACAAAACTAAAATCATAAGTTGTCCATTGAACGGATCAACTAGTTGTAGCCCCACCTTATATGGCCTTTCATAGCTTGCACACCTACCACACTGCCTTGTCTAAAACTATGATGGTGGGTGTGACCTAACCTACTTTACACATGTTGCAAGTTGTAATCATAAGAAGGATTCCATTCAAGTGCCACATACCAAAATGTTGAGTTGTGGGTCCACTAGTCCTCCAATTCAATGTCAAAATCATCCTCTATTTACTTCCTTTGTAATTATGCATCAAGGCATTCGACCTGTACACTAAACAATTCCTCCCCACCCTGCCCATTGTAATCTTGTTGGACATACCCCAACTCAACCCCCAAGCCATCTTCCCCTCCACCCACATCCCCTCCCAACAAGAGTTCTTCAACTTTTGCCACCACTCGCTTGTTACAAGGCTCCTTCTGTATCACCACTCACAACTCTCCACCAACAATTATGTCTGCCACAAAGAAAACTTGCATGCATGCATTGTATGAATTTTGTGTTTGAACATAAACCTAATTGTGACCCACTACCCTAATTAATAGATCGAACAAAATCACATTCAATGTAATTATAATTTTATCAACAACATGAACAACTATATCTTCTTACAACATTTTGAAACTACAAAATTAAAGTAATACAATGCCTCACTTGACTACTGCCATAGGAAACACATATGGTTTAGCCATTAGAGGAAGACGATGTGCAAAGTTGACTAGCCAAAACCCATGTTAATCTCGTCGTATGGTGGCATTCCTTCATGTGTTTGCTGGGATTCAAGAACATCTAAATAATAAGTCACAAGCTCAAATAATCCACAACTAGAATCTCTTTGAGGACAACAACATAATTAAGGTTTTCCATTACCATGTTTCAATCCTTTGTTAAGCTATGACTCGTGTGATTGAATATGCACACCATCCCAGAGTCATACATCATATGCATTGGTCTTGTTTCTGTGACACACCCTCAAGCTCCTTGATAGATTCAAATGTGAGTCTGAAGTGAAAATAACGGAAGAGTAAGGAATTGGGGCACGCTCCTTGGTTCGTAACACTTTGGGGATAGAAGGGCGTGCTAGAGCTTCGGGATGGGATTAGGAAGAATGACAAGCACTTAATCATTCACATGAACCTACACAAAACCAAACAATGAGTTGGTTAGTGTATAGTTGGAGCACTTTTGGTGCTAAGACGAGCCACGAGCAAACTTGGACTCACAAGACTCACCATGGACCGGATTTGGGGGAAGCCACCACCTTCCCCAATATAGTATATTTTATGCCTCTCCACAAGGTCCACATCCAAATGGCATTTTGTCATCCGAAATTCCCAAAGGATTTTTGCGACTTTGGGCCCCCATAACTTTGTGTGCAGACCTCTGATTGAGATGAGGTCTAATGAAAAGTTGTAGCCCTTGTCAAGAGCTTTTCAACGATATGTCGCACGCCACCTGCATGCAAGGAGATCGAGTCGATTCCTGACCTTTCTTTTGGCCATAACTTGTATTTCAGATGTCCAAATGGGTCATGCAAGCCCATTTTAGACATCTACGTTTCAATAGTTTTTTAATGATATAAAGAAGTCTTTAATAAAATGGGTTTTGACCCCTGCAATTGCTCCTTAAAGATTCGGGAATCCATTAGAAATCCAACTCCCCAAGTGGGAGTTGCCTTGGGAGTGTGAGGGTTCATTCTCTCACACTCTCCTGCACTCCTAGGAGTATAAGATGTGTTTCCCAGGCCTCCCTCTTGTCCCGCACTCTTGCCAACCCTTGCTTCGGTCACAAGCCCAAAGCTAGGGTTGCGACATTCTAGGTCCACATGTTAGTGGTTGCCATATGCCCGCATGCTCTCATATGTCCAAGCCTTACAAGTAGGGGGTCATGACAATCACACAACATCCTCATCCATTTTAGCCCCTTTAGCTAATTGGGCTTTCACATGTAATTTTAGCCACACATCAAATGATGGTATCTCTTGTTGCAAGTGAGGGGGGAGTTCAATGTGAACCCGTCCTTGATGTCCCCCACATGCACATGACGTATAATTTGCTCTATTTGTGTCATGGCATGACCACTCCTCTGTCCATTCCCTACGAATAAACAACACAATTATAAATGCACATTAGAACATTATTACTAAAACTAAGACCAAACCACCCAAGATTCCACGCCCCTTCCATTAAAGAGTCTATTCCACCATATTCTAAGACACTTGGGTTTGACATGAATTAATTTTGAAGCTTTCTTGCATCATAGTTTCGATGTGTTGTCTACCTATTGTCAAACACAATTGTTGTCATGTACATGGACAAATGTCAGTCAAGAAGGTTGTAGCAACTCGTACAAGATGTTGTCTAATTAAGTTAATGTCATTTACATTGTGGGAAAATACACCCCAGCATAAATTTCACATTGGTTTGATCTACAAAGGCGCACTATATAGTTCTTCTATGGCCACTAAATTTGCTAATACATGTTCATGTATTGTTTGCACTTCTATATAAGACATGTTTTTCAATTTCCCACTCCCTATTAAGACCTAACCAACATCTACTTCCTCTTCATTCACATCCCAAATGCGACGTGTTGTGTGTGCATACAACATAAGATATTCTATGGTGAAGCTTAGTGTTTCATCATACATGTACCCCAATGCTATGCAACCTTTAGGCTTAGCTTTGTTCCTCACATACTTCTTCAACACATGCAAATATTGTTTAATAGGATAACACCACATGCTTCCCACAAAGCCACAGATCTCTAATTCATCTACCAAATGAATAATGAGATGAGTTTGCAAATCAAAGAACCCCACTGGCCACCAAATCTCCAGCATGCATAGTGTCTCTACAACATATGTCCTTAAATTTTGTATGTCAATGGGGTTGAGCACCTTTATGCCTAGCTTTTGGAATGTTTTGCCCTAGTGCATGAATGTTCTTCTAGGTCCAGGATCCAACAAACCTCATATACCAGTGGGGATAATGGTTTATAACATGACATGATGGTCATAACTTTTCATCTTAAATAATCTATTTAGTGCTACATGTTTTCGAAAGTTGTTACATACCCTATAGATATTTGGATTTCGCCAACAAATGATAGAAATTTGCGTTGTTCATCTTGTGTGAACATGTATAAGGAGCATGGGGTTTTATAAAATTAGAACCTCTCGTGGGATCCTAATCTAACCACAAATGTTACTTCACCCATGTTTCCTCCATGTCCTTACACACCTTTATTGTGTCTCATTCACCAAACAAATACATAAACCCTAAACCCTAAACCCAAAAACATTCCATTCAATATGCATGACATCTAGGGTGTTTCTAATTAGCAAGTCATGCAATCCATAATAATATATCCTACTCAAATGAGTATACTTGGATTGTTGTTTCATCCATTGTTGTCTCCAATTAGTTTAAATTATGTTCCTAATACATGATCAAGATTCACCTAGAGTGCATTCTAGGTGAAGTTTTCCACACATTCGAGGAGTTTCCATTGGGCGTCCACTATAACCTTAGTTAAATATGACCCATTGATTATAATGAGCCCACCTAGAAATCCAAGGGGTTTCCACTAGGCTTCCACTAAAAGCATGGTCGCATTCACACACCAACGAGTTCCCACAAGGCCACCACCACCCTAGTCAATTTTCACCCACAAGCCATTCTAGTGCCACCCATTCACCCAAAGGAGTTTTCCACTAGGCTCCCACAACAATCCCAATCAATCATCACCAATGATTGCTTTGGTTCCACTAACACATTCAATAAAAACCCGAAGGAATTTGGAGCATGGTTCCCATTACAACCTTGGTCAAATCTCACCCATAGGCTACTTTGGTTCTCCCACACACTCGAAGAGTTTCCATTGGACTCCCACTATAACCCTAACCAAGTCTAACCCACCAGTTATTTTGGGCCCACATGCACATCTAAAGGGTTTCCATGAAGCTCCCACCAAAACCCTACTTACATTTCACCCACTAGTGACATTGGTCCTACACACACCATAGAATTCCCACTATGCCACCATTACAACTCTAGTCAAGTTTCACCCACAAGCCACTTTAGTCCCACCCAATCACCCAAGGAGTTTTCCACTAGGCTCCCACAACAACCCTACTCAAGGATCACCCAATGATTATTTCAATTCCACCAAAACACCCAAGGAATTTGCACTATGCTTGCACTACAAACCTATTCAAGTTTCACATTCATGGCACTTCGGTCCCACCTGCACCCAAGGAGCTTTTGGACTTACATGCAATCCCCCTTGTGGGGCTATCCCACCCACTAGAGCATGTAGTCAACAAACTGTCCTTACTATTTTCTATGTACATGTACAAGCTAACAAATGATTCTAATTAATGCCATCTTCCATGTGGGAGCTTCAAGTTTTGGCACAACTTTACATCAAATTGCATGATTTTGGAAATGCAAGAAGTTGACAATTTACATTTATGCCATGGTCAAATAATTATCTTCCAATATTCCAATTGAAATAATGTGCTTAATCTTTTCAACTCGGATATTTTTGTTGGGTCATCGTGGAGAGGCCGACCCCCATTAATTAGCCATGTTGTTCATGTTATGGCTACATTGCATATTTCATCAAATCTCATCCTTTGTGTCGGCACACCATCGTCCTGCACTTCATCAAATGATGTAGTGTCTCGTTAAAAAGCATGTTCCATTGGTAGCCACTTTCTATGCTAAGCACAATATACATTTTTTCACTATGCTCATGACTTCCATATCACTATGTTGGGTCTGCAAATTGGACATCCTTGATACCCTTTCATTGCACATCCAACTTCTATGCCATAGGCTAGCAGATCATGCATTGTCCATAACAAAATCACACGCATGTTAAATGAACATCATAATTGAATTGAGTTGCATCTTGTGTGGGTACCCCAAGCCTCTCACAATTGTTTCAATTTGTCGACTAATGGTTGGAGGTATGCATCAAATGCCTCCCCTATCACACAATTTGGTCCAGGGATGATCAATGATAACATGACAAAGTACTTATTGGTTGTTAATCAAAGAAGGATGTTGTAGTTTGTAAAAAACATTGGCCATGTTGACCAAGTTGACTGCTTCTCTCCAAATGGGTCCCCCCCATTAGTGGCTAGCCCAAGTCATACATTCCTAAGCTCTTGTGCAAATGTGGACCACTAGCCATCTATGAATTTCCATTGATTAGAGTCTACTGCATGGGACACTAACCCATCTTGGCTATGGTTGTGCCAATGCCAAACCATCAACTCTGCTCATGTCTGTGTGTTAATGCGTTACAAATTGGGTATTAAAGGGAAATGTCACAACACTTTACAAGCCATGATTGAATTTTCGACTTATAGATATTTGGGCTCCTCACATTTGATGCATCCATTTGCATTCGTAGAATCCCCTCAAAACAACATGCAACCCTTCACACACACATCAATTGTGTGTTGTACGTCAACCCAAGTTGCTTCATGGTTCTAAACGCCTTGTGTTCCAAGGAAGGTAGCGTATTTGGGTTGGGTGAGATGCTCTTCTTGAGTACTCCCAACAATTCAAAAATGAAGGTGTTGGATGTACCATGAGAATGACAACAATTCATAATGAGAAGTGTTGCTAAAAGGCTCAACAATGTTGACCTTTCAAACAATGGTACTCTTGAGGCCTCTTCAAAGGCCGTATGCTCTTAGCTCCATCCCTTAGGCTCATTTCCCATATCTAGCATGCATGCTATAGCCTCCTCTTAATTGTCTATTGCAACATCCACTCTCATGTCATTATTTACATCCACCATGTTGTATGTGTTGTTAAGGCTTGGAAGAAATCCACTCACAAGTGAAGTTCCTTCCACATGGTTAATGGTTCATGACCAAATGGTACCATTGGCTCGAGCCAAACACCCTTGATTCATCCATGCGTGTGTTATGGGCTTGGTTAGCAATTTGGTCAACAATGGCAAAACATCTTTCACTAACCTTACCATGTCCACCTTTGCATCCACTTGGCATCGATTTATTATATTTTCAATGGGCATGCATGAGTGGTGGTTAATTGAAGTGCACCATCCATTCCTCATGCAATGAATCACGAGGATCGCCCTATCATGCATGTGTTAATATGCATTATATCCAGATATCAAACCCCTTAACAATGTCATTCCATCAAGGGTTGAACCAAGTAAATAATACTTTGTCTATGTATATCATTAACCAAGTAGTTGTATGTATGACATGGAGATATGTGCATGAGCTATTGCTTATGTTTAGGGCACATGAATCTACCTCTATCCAATCCTTATTACATGGGTGTTGCCCCCAAGTACACAAGTGTTTCACAATTGTGGACTGTTTGAAGGGGCACTCACCTAGCCAAATCTTACATGGGCAATGGTACCTATCTTGCCTAGTAGCATTTGCTCGAGTTTTATCACTTTTTGAAGTTTGAAGTCTTAAGCCTGTATACGTCTTACATCCCCTACTGGCAAATCATCCAGATTTGTGGGCCTCCATGCGCATTTTTTTATTAAAAATACTATTCGTTTCTAATTCCAATTTTGATGAATGTGTTAAACATTCATCAAAAGGATGAATAGTATTCACATCCATATGATAGTTAGGGTTAGAAATGGAGGCTACATTAAGTTTGATGGTGGTTAGGTTAGGGTTTGGTGGCAGCTAAGGTCAAGGTTTCATAGCGGCTAAGGTTAGGCAATGACTATTAAGGTTAAATGGTTTGGTCCAAGAGCATATAAATAATCAAGTCTAGAATGACATAACATAATTGACATTCTACCATGTCTCACCTTATGTTCACCTAGCGGACCTTGAGCCAAAGAGATCTACCTACTAATTCTTCATCACCAATGACAACCTTTAGAACTCAAGGAATCATCTTCTCAACATCAAATGCTTGAAGGGTTTAAAGGCATTGGCAATTACCAAGGATATCATGTTGGCACATCCATGCTTCTAGTTTGGTTCAAGGGAAAGACAAATCTATAAATAACAATTTGGCCACGTTACATATGTTTGGTAGCATAAGACACATTTTCCACATACTCCAATTCCTATGAACAACATTTTGATTTTGCCATGCCCTACTGGCAAAAATGTACTTACCATAATTTTGTTGATCTTTAGGACTGCATCAACATCATACAAAATATTGTTATAAAACTAAATAAGCCTTCAAGCCTGGTAGAAAATCATGTGACTCACTTTCCACAATTGCATTGGCATTATGCATCTCTAAATGTTTGCTTTGGGAACAATATTCAGTCAAGTTCAATACCAACTTTATTGGGTTGGAAGCCCATGGATATTTCTTAGAACTTTATTTTGTTGAAACCACCACCTACTATTTGCCATAGATATTCATAGTGATCCAAAACAAATAAATTCACCGAACTACTAGCATCAGTTGGCCTGTTTTGTTGTGAGAATTGTCTAATGCACACTCAACTTGAAGAGTTAATGTAGAATAATAAATTTTGATAAACAATGGGGCTAGTCTAATGTAACATCGAACCTTTATACTATAGAACAAACCCTGAGTTCTATTTGCATCAATGGAAGACACTTGTGAATTAGTAAGGTAGCGGAGTGAACCTACTATTGGGGTCTTCAATTTTGGTTATAGCAAACCCATTATATGTAACAAGTTGGGTTGTCTCCATGAATGAAGTTATGGTGTAGTGCCACGTCACCTTGCCACATCATTTGTCTGACTATTTGTTTGCCAAGTGTCCCATTATTGAGCGTTTATGTTTGCATACATGTGTTCCATCCTCTCCTTGAATGGGACCAAAAACATGGATTCCATTGGCCTAGTTTTTCATTCATATTCATCAAGGAATTCAAACAAAAAATCCAACGTTTTGCTACACCCCTTTTTGGCTCATTGGATTGTGATTGCACCTTAATGCTTACTTGGTTTTAAGGTTTTTTAGGGTAAAAAAAACCAATTGTTGAATATCTAAAATTTATTTTCACAAATATCTTGCAAATATATCATTATAACACATTGGGGAAAATGAAATGAAACCATTGATAAGAAAGGCTACAAAAGTTTTCATTAAGCATTGTAACATTACTTTGAATACTTAATCTATTATCTTTTGGATGAAAATCATGAAAGTCTAATGAATAATGCTAGGAATAACGTAACCAACATACACCATAAAAATTGACAACCACAAAAGTCGTAAGTTAAAATATAAAATCATTGTTGTCCATCCTAGGGAATAGGTTTGGTGAAATTTGAACTTCCCATTGCCTATCGACGAGTTCTCATTATGGTGAGATGCTTGAGCTTTAAAGGCACCTGGAAATGCACTCAATCAAGTAGGGGAAATGGGCTTGAGTGTGTTTTGTTGTTAATGAAAGGATTATAGAGTGAATACAAGAGTTTTGAAAGTTTTGGGTTCAAGGTTTAAGTTTTGAGTCTTGAAAGCAAAATAGGACAATGGTCTTGAATAAACACAAACAATGAATCTTGAGCATTGAACATTGCATTCTTCAATGGGGGCTTATAAAGTGTTTAGGTAGGAGTTTTGTTAGGTCAAAGCCAATCCCAAACATATGGTTAAGAATTTTTTTAGGATTCTCAAAGTTGCTTCAAAGCACAAGTTTTTTGAACAAAGGACTTTGCAAAATGTACAATATTAGTCTCGAAAGGAATAAAGTTCATGAGCCAACATGGCAAAAGACCCTTGTGAGAGTAAACTCTTAAAAGGAGGATGAAAATAATGGTGATGGTGTTAGAAATACTATTTGTTTCTAATTCCCAATCTTGATGAATGTGTTAAACATTCATCAAAAGGATGAATAATATTCACATCCTTATAGTAGTTAGGTTAGGTTGAATAGTCGTAGCTAGGGTTTAGAAATGGAGGCTACATTAAGGCTTGGTGACGAGTAGCGTTAAGGTTTGATGGTGGCTAGGGTTAGGGTTTGGTGGTAGCTAGGGTTAGCCGGCGACTAGGTTAGGGTTAAGTGGCAACTACTTTAGGATTAGGAGATAGTACATATTGAAGTGGTTTTGAGTTGTCTTTCTTTTTCTCCTTTCATGGTTTTGAGTGCACATAAAACCTTCAAGCCTTGTTAGTTGTTGGATCATCCAGAGTCGAGATGATGTGTTCCTAGAAAGGACGAAAGACATGGAAAATGTTCATAATAATAGACCCGCTTCAAAGCAAATAGAACATGTTGCTCTAGATGAAGTCGTGAATGATGATGAATTGTTAATAATGCCAATTATATATCTTCGAAGGACAAACCGGTGGAAGACATGGAAGGTGATGAATCTACATCAAACTCTTCTTCAGAAGAAGAATTACTCCACCACTAGATGAAGGTTTGAATGAACCACAATAAGATGGACAAAGAGAAAGGCCCCAAAGATAACATAAGGAACGGCCTCATGATTGGTGAGTGGCCACCAAAGAGGTGGAATGGGCCACCATAGCTTTTTTAGAAGAACCTCAAATCGTGGAAAAGGTGTTGAAAGGCGAAGATGCAAAGAAATGGGAGATTCTCATGCAAAAAATGTTAAAAATACTATTCATTTCTAATTCCCAATTTTGATGAACGTGTTAAACATTCATCAGAAGGATGAATAATATTCACATCCTTACAGTAGTTAGGTTAGGTTGAATAGTGGCAGCTAGGGTTTAGAAGTGGAGGCTTCATTAAGGCTTGGTAATGGCTAGGGTTAGGGTTTGATGGCGTGGGTTAGGATTTAATGGCGCCTATGGTTAAAGTTTGGTGGCACCTAGGGTTAAGGTTTGGTGGCGCCTAGGGTTAAGCGATAGTTAAGTTAAGGTTAAGTGGTAGTTAATTTCGGGTTAAGAGATAATATATATTAAAGTGGTTTTGAATTGTTTTTCATTATTTCCTTTCATGGTTTTGAGTGCACATAGAACCTTCAAGCTTTGTTAATTGTTGCTAGCCATAGTTTTTTTATTATAACATTTGAAACATATAACCTTTGCAATCTTTTTGTTAGTTAATACAATTGTTCCATTTCATGAACTTTGAATCTTTCATTTCTTGTTTGTTTTCAAGTTGCTTCCAATAGGTTATGGGCCCACACCAAGCAAGAGAAAGGACATTGTGTTATGATAAAAAGTAGTGAAGGGTTTTAAGCTTGTATTGCATAAAAAAAGGGAAAATCTTTTTGAGAGAAAACTTTTTGTTTGAAAAGTGAGTGAGAGCCCATTTCCAAATCGTGGCATATAAGGAGCTTACAACATTTGCAAGTGAGTGAGAGGTGTCAAAGAGACTTCTTCAAAATTGTTGTAATTTATAGAATGTGGAAGAGTGTTCTTCAAATCCTTATGTTTCAAGTTTTAAGTTGAAAGTGTGTGGAAGAGAGTTGTTCCATTTGTTGAAAGCTTCAACGTTGAAGTTTGAGAAAGTGTGTGGAAGATAATTCTTCAAGTTGTTGAAAGTTTCAATGTTAAGTTTGAGAAAGTGTGTGGAAGGGAATTCTTCGAGTTATTGAAAGTTTCAACCTTGAAATTTGAGGTGTGTGGAAAAGAGGTTTTCAAATTGTTGAAAGCTTCAAATTTCAAATGTGTCAAAGAGGAATTTTTATCATTGTTGCAAGTTTCAAGTGTAATTTCAAGTTTGTGCAAGAAAGTTTTTCAAGTGTTTGAAGGTTTTCTTGTAAAGGTTTTTTTTGTGACATATAGTGATTGAGTGGGAGGGATTTGAAATGAGGTCTTCAAACATTGAAAGTTTTTTAACTTGACATTTTCCCACTTGCAATTGATTTGAATATAAAGACATAGAATATTTGTTTTACCATTTGTGTTGAACAAATGTCATCTTTCCAAATGGAGTTTTTGAAAGTCATGGAAAAGTTTGATGGTGGTAACTTTCACTGTTGGAAGTTCAAAATGCGCATGATGCTTTTTAAGCATGGGCTTTGGAAGTTTGTTGATGGGAGTGCAATAATTTTCGATGATGAAGATGGAATTACAAATTATTAAAAATAATTTGAAAACAAGCAAAAAATGAAAGACTCAAGGTTCATGAAATGGAACAATTGTATTAACTAACAAAAAAATTACAAAGGTTGTATGTTTCAAATGCTACAATCACAAAATTATGGTTTGCAACAATTAACAAAATTTGAAGGTTCCATGTGCATTCAAAACCATGAAAGGAGAGAATGAAAGACAACTCAAAACCACTCCAATATATATTATCTCCTAATCTTAAAGTAGTTGTCACTTAACCCTAACCTATCCACCACCTAACCCTAGTTGCTATTAGAAATATTATTCGATTCTAACCCCCAAAGTTGGTGAATGTGATTAACATTCATCAAAAGGATGAATAATATTCACATCCTTATAGTAGTTAAGTTAAGTTGAATAATGGTGGCTAAAGTTTGCAAGTGGAGGTTATTTAGGGCTTAACGGCGGCTAGGATTAGGGTTTGGTGGCGGGTAGGGTTAAGCGACGGCTAGGTTAGGGTTAAGTGGCGACTACTTTAGGGTTAAGAGATAGTATATAATGGAGTGATTTTGAGTAATCTTTCATTATCTCCTTTCATGGTTTTGAATGCACACAGAAGCTTCAAGCCTTGTTAATTGTTGTAAACCATAGTTTTGTGATTGTAGCATTTGAAGCATATAACCTTTGTAATATTTTCGTTAGTTAATACAATTGTTCCATTTCATGAACCTTGAGTGTTTCATTTCTTGTTTGTTTCAAGTTGTTTCCAATAGGTTATGGGCCCACACCAAACAAAAGAAAGGACATTGTGTTAGAACAAGAAGTAGTCAAAGGTTTAGCTTGTATAACATAGAAAGGGAGAATCCTTTTGAAGGAAGGCTTTTAGTTTGCAAGGTTGCAAAGAAAGTAAGATTCCATTTCCAAGTGAGTGGGAGCTGTGGAAAAGATTTCTTCAAAGTGTTATAAGTTTTTCAAGTGTGGAAAATTCGTTCTTCAAGTTTTTGAAAGTATCAAGTTTCAAGGTGAAAATGTTTGGAAGAAAGTTTTTCAAATTGTTGAGAATTTCAACTTTGAAGTTTGAAAAACTGTGTGGAAGAGAGTTATTTGATTCATTGAAAGTTTGAGGTATGTGGAAGAAAGGTCTTCGAGTTGTTAAATGTGTCAAATTTCAAGTGTGTCAGAGAAAGTTTTTTCCCATTGTTGCAACTTTCAAGTGAAATTTCAAGCTTGTGCAATAAAAGATTTGCAAGTGTTAAAAGTTTTTTTTTCAAGTTTATGTGAGGTGTCAAAGATTTTTTCCAAAGCATTCAATCTTTTGAGAAGAATGTTTATTGTAGCATTTGTGTTCAAAATGTCTTCTTTTCAAATGGAGTCCTTAAAACAAGATGAATCAAATGGTAACCCAAAGTGTACAACGACAATTAGATTTGGAGGTAGATTATCAAGTCACTAAAAAACAAACAAAATACAATATTGAAAATGGATAAGAATATGTAAGGCTTATAGAAACCCTTCATCGAAATCTGATGTTGGATAAAAGAGTTCTAAGAACAGAATAAAACTTGTAGAACATAGGTTGTTTTTAACACAAGAAGTGATACGGCGTGAAGTATGGACCAGGGGTCTTTAGAAAAAGGCATAGTTATAGATGATGATCTCCACGGAGAGTGACATAGTCAACTACTCATCCAAATGAATGGGTGTAGTATATTTTTCAATGTTAGATTATTCGATTTTAATCCCCAAAGTTGGGGAATGTGATTAACATTCATCAAAAGGATGAATATTATTCACATCTTTATAGTAGTCAAGTTAGGTTGAATAGTGGTGGCTAGGGTTTGGAAGTGAAGGCTACTTAGGGCTTGGTGGTGGCTAGGGTTAAGGTTTGGCGGCAGTTAAGGTTTAAGATTTGCTGGCAACTAGGGTTAAGCGGTGGCTAGGTTAAGGTTAAATGGTGGCTACTTTAAGGTTAGGAAATAGTATATAATGGAGTGATTTTGAGTAGTCTTTCATTTTCTCCTTTCATGGTTTTGAGTGCACGTAGAAGCTTTGAGCCTTGTTAGTTGCTACAAGCCATAGTTTTGTGATTGTAGCATTTGAAGCATACAACCTTTGTAATCTTTTCGTTAGTTAATACAATTGTTCCATTTCATAAACCTTGAGTGTTTCATTTCTTGCTTGTTTTCAAATTATTTCCAATATAAATGCCCACTTGGCCAATTTTGTTGAGAGCTGATTTAATTCCATAAGGATTTTCAAAGGATGGTGATCAATAATCAAAGTGAATGGGCTACCATAAAAATAACATTGGAATGATGAAATAACCCAAACAACTACAAGACACTCCCCTTCACATGAGTTATATTTGGCCTTTGTTTTGTTATTGGACTGACTAACATATGCCACCACAAACTCTCAACTGTCATCATCAAGTTGGATAAACATAGCTCCCAACCTTAAAATACTTCAATCAATGTGTAATTGGAATAGTTATCTTCAAATGGGTCGCCTCAAAATGGGGGCTGATGAAAGCTTGGCTTTCAACTCCTAGAAGGCCTATTCTTTGAAGTTCGTTTTAAATGAAATTTTGATCAATAGTATTAGTCGGGTTAAAGGTTTGGCTATGTTATTGAAGCTTTTTACAAACCTTCGATAATAATTATACAAGCCCAAAAAAGCTCGTAACCAACTAACATCTGTTAGTTGTAGAACTTGTGAAATGGCCTCAACCTTGACCTTTTAAACCCCTAATCCACCTAGATAAATCATGTGACCCAAGTACCCTACTTGAATATGAAAGAATCGGCACTTACCTAGATGAAGCTTAAGGTTATGTTCTTTAAATCTTCTAAACACCTCCCGCAAATGGTGCATATGATCTCCTGGGGTCAAGCTAAAAACAATGATGTCATCAATGTAGCATTTGGCAAAACCAAAACCCACCAACACTCAATCCATAACCCTTTGAAATTCTGCAAGGGCATTTTTCAAACCAAATGGTAAAAACTTCCATTGGTATAAATAATTTTGCCCATGGGGGTCAATTCCCCAAAATGTTGTCTTGACCTTGTCACCCTCCCTCAATGGCAACTAATGGTAGCCAAACCTTAAGTCCAAAATATTGAAAACCTTGGCCTATCCAAGGGCATCAAAGATTTCTGATAATGGCATGGCATATTTGTTTGACTAGGTCCATTTATTCACCGGATGATAATCCCCACACATGCGATGTTTAGTCCAATTGCCAGAAATGTCTTTCTTGGTTGGCATCATTATTGTTGAAGCATATTCACCCCTAGATAGTTCCACCAAACCAACATATAACAACTATGTTGTTCAAGCTTGAACCAAGTTTTTCTCCACCTCACTAAGCTTGTAAGGTCGCCTAAAAATTGGATTATCATACCCAATATGATTTGGACCTCTTGTCCCCTTAACTAACCCAATTCCTTCAAATTGAAGGCAAAACATCTAGTGAACTCTCGTATTATCGATCATTCTTCATGCACCTTGCCTCTTGTAACTATTGGGCCAATTCCTAAATCCCATGTTTTTGTAATCACCTATACCTTGGGTTGGGATGATGGAATGTCCCTAGCACCTAAGGTTGAAAGCATGGCTTGTGATTGCTATGCAAAATGTGAAAAGGTGCCATCATGTCTTAACTAACCCATATCATCAATTTCATGTTCCACATCCATAAATGTCCCTTGGCATCCTTGATCCCATAATTGCCAAGGATGTATTTATCTTGTTGTAACATCACCCCCCTCTTGCATCACCATAGCTAACCTAACAAAAGGTGCAACAAATGAAAGATGGGGTGGAGTGGGTGGATGTGATTAGCCAAGACATAATTGTTTGACCAAAAGCAAGCTGAAACTCCATGTGAGGTAGTTGAGATCCATAACTTGCCCCAAAATCTGCTGATGGGTTCTTTCAAAAATGCCTTGCATAACTGTGGTGCCAATGTGGAACCCCATGGCATGTTCCTTCTCATTTGCATTGGGTTTTGCCATACTAGATGAATGCAAGTTCAAAATCATCCTTGGGCCCCCATTCCCAAATGCAGGAAAATTTGGAAAACTCAATAATGTTGGTAAGGTTGTTCGTGGAAGGCCACCCTATTGACCACAGCCAAAGGTGGTTAGTCCTCATGACAAACCGCGTATGAATGGCATCCTGGATCCAATATGTCATCCACCAAGCATGTGGGTGACCTAGGAATGAGCTCATATGCTTGTTGGATCACCTCTAGTGGTGCTAAGTTAGTCCACATTTATCGAAATTAGTGAGCTCATGAACCAACTAAAGTAGCATCCACCTGCACTGGCTTACCAATCTAAGCCCTAATTTCTTGTCATCCATCCAAAACAATTGGCCTAAAATCCCCCAATGGTGGGACATTCTCCAACAAATATGCACATGAGTGCATATGTGATTGTTGCAAACTTCTCATTACATTCAATTTGTTTAACATTAATTTAAGGTACAATCTTATTTCATAACCTTGTTATGTTCCTTTTGTGTTTACATTTTTGTACTTTATAATAATAAAGATTTGTTTGCACTTTTGTTTTGTTCTTGTCTTTATCCTCTCGTGTTTTTGTTTTGGTTTGTATGTTATGTGTTTGGATTTCAATTTAAGTTTTCTTTTCATCATTTGTTTTCATAATTTTTGTGCTTGTGAACTCACCATATTTTATATTACTTGGCCATGGGTGTGAATCACTAACCTCAATATTACAAGATGTGATGATGGTCATCAATTTGGATGATCCAAATGTGTGGTTTCAAGAATATGAGTAATGAGCAACCTTGTTCTAGCGTGTAATGCCAATGGTTATGGCAAATTTGATGATTGTTTAACATTGAAATACATTTTGATATGCCACTATTCAAGAAGGTGGTTATTGGCTTGAATATGTACATTTTGAGCTAAAGGATTATGTATATTTGCAACAAACAACAACAACTACGTTGGATGTGATTATGGGACATGTCCTTTCATATGTGCGAAAGGTGTTACCTTTTAATGTGTTGTTGTTGAAGGGTCCAAATGGTCAAACATGGAAGGATCACATGCATAATTGTGCACCATGTCATTTTCCTATTATGGATAGCTAAATTGACCCATCTTTAGTGGTTGTCCTTGTAGGACTTCTTTGTATGTTATGTGGGCAATCTATTGGAGTTGTTACTATGTTGATTTGCGATTAGTGTTTTAGAGGTTGGCATATGAGATGTCTCATGTCACCATTGAAGGAAGTGTTGGTTTGAAAATGGTTTTGCCCTTGGTACACATGATAGACTTGAACGTTTATTTTTGTAGTTAAGTAGTAGGAAATTAATGTAAATTATTTTCTAGGATGATTCACATTTGGCTAAACAATTGAGGGATTGCAACTAGGTGATTAACAATAGTGCTCACATTTACACTTGCCATATTGGTCCTTTCACCTTAAAAGTACAATGTCCATTCATGATGGATTTCCTATGGTATTTCTTGCATTGTTATTTGGCTTAAGGGGACTTGAATCCTAGATAGGGGTGGTTTAGATGTGTTGTATCATTAAAGATATTTCTTTGTTATGTGTTGTATGTGGGTTGATAACAATGGTTGTAAATGTTAAGATAGGAGTGCACAACAACCCAATACACATGTGGATCAGTGGTTGAACTAACATGTAATGGGGAATCATCTAGGTTATTGTTTGTTGTGGAAGTTTGAATGATGAACTATAGAGTTTGATTAAGGTTTAGTGTGATGTTATAGACACCTACATGTGGTCAATAATATAAGGTAAAATTTAAATGAGATCCAATACATGTATATTGGAAGTATAGTGGGAACATGATGGGGAACATGTTGAGTGTATAGTGGTTGTCTATTGGCAACTAGATGGTTGGAATTTGGTGGGGTTCTAGTTGCTTGAATTTTTTTATGTGAATCAAACTTCCAAAAAGTTGTGGAACCATTCTTGAACTGAGGGTTGGTTTTGGGCATTGTAGGAATTGCTTATATGAAACACATTCGATGTAATGCATGTGGAGCATAATGTTTCAAAAAGTGTCCTTAAGTATTTGTTTGAGGAGAAAGACACAATGGACATGTGAAAGGACCTATTGAAGGCTAGGGTGATGTGGCACCTATGGTTGCACCAACAAAATGGATGTGCCAACTATATAAACCACAAGCCTTATTTGTATTCACATAAAATGAATGTAAGGAATTTTTTGACTTTGTGGCAAAAATACATGCACCAACAAGGGCAATTAAGAAGCATGTGTGTCCTCAGAGTACGACATTTTCCTACCTGCAGCCCCCCATTTTTTCAAGATGAAATCCTTCCATTTGCTGGATGTTTACAAGAGCATTTAAAGTAGGTGCAACTCCACATAGGAGTTCCCCTGGATCTAGACTTTGTGTGACATCCACCCAATGTCAATGCATACACGCGTACATTAACATGCGGGCATACCGCAACCACTAGTGTGTGGACCTTGAGACTGGACCTATGCAACTGACATATAACTCAAGTGTGGGTTGCATATTCAGGTAAGCAAGTTGAAGTTCAGTGAAGGATTGAAATATGATTTGTGGAAGAGTTTTAGGAGGTATGTTGTAAGAGGTAGATAGGCAAGTAGGTAGGTAGTAGAATGGTAGATGGGAAGTAAGATGACAAATTGTTAGTAAGGAGGTAGAAGGTAGTAGTCACAAAAACTGCCATGTCCTGGCTAATATTCATTCCATTATCTAAAAATTCATGATTTTTGTTATAACTCATACCATAGCAATATGTAAAGTTGATATTTGTCCAGTGGCTATATCATTATGGTTTTGCATGTTTTTGGAGATTTTTATACCACTACAATACATAGTCATTTCTACAGAGTACATGTATGAAAATGACTCTTTGACTTCACATGTAAGTCTGATCTGGTTGTGTTCAAAGTTAGTAATTTTACATTGGGAAGAAGGTTTAAGGCTGAAGTAGTGAGGAATTGAGGTAGAATGCTGGTGGGATTTGCTAAACCAGTGCATTATGACAATGTTTTTAGTTTATACCAGGGCTGTGACAACATATTGGTCCATCATTATGTGTCATGAAGCATTATCACATCTGCTTTTGCACCAGTTCTATTCTCCTGTAGGTCATTCTACATTGCTTGATAGTGCACAGAAAGCACAGGTATTACTCTCAGGCCACAGTGGCACCATCCACTGCATGCCTGTTATTACTCAGTTGTGGATGAACCTCAACTGTGTTGTTATTTGGTTTCAGCTTGATAACCAATTCTGTAAGAAATAGGTCTCATATAGAGGGAGATAGGTAAGAAAATAAGTAACTCCTAGATAAGTAGATGATTCATACAGAGGCAAGGACTGTTTTTACTACTTACCTACTAACAACCTGCTTGACTAACAACCCACAAGCAGGTTGTTAGTAGGTAGTTAAAAAAGCAATTGTGCTAACCACCATGGTTAGCTAGGGAACTGAAACCTAACATCGAACTGTTTCCTGACTACTTACTATCCATCCTTCATTGGGGGCTGGTGGGTGCTGGTTCACTGTGGCCATACTCTCAAGACTTTACTTGACAGGGGGACGATCACCCTGGTTGAGCAGAACATTGAGGAACTGTTTCTGAGAAGTGACCTTCCGGACCTTACAGCTTTCTTATCCCATGAAGAGCATGCCCTTGATGATTCAGAAACTGCCAAGAAAGAGAAAAATCAACAGCATGTATGTCCAGAATATCACCATTGGGGTCTAAGCCTGGCAAGGGTCAGCTTTCTTTTGGCAAGCTTCGTTACATGCCTACTGCTCCAAATAGAGTAAGTATCAGTCCGGCAGCAATGAAACAAGCCCAGAATGACAGTCTTTGGCAATGGCTCAAAAGGGAATTTGTAAGTAGCCACTCAATTTACATACCATTCTCCCTCATTTGATTGATGTGCTGTCAAGTTCCTAGAACTACTACACCAGAGGCTGTCTTTACAGCTTGGGCAACTCAGACTCACTGAGCCTTCAGAGGATCTCTCCCCACTCCAGGAGGTGGGATGCAGTATTATCTTTCAGATGTTTGCTGCCAAAGACTGGCACACTCAGTATGTCAAATCAAAGGCACATCCTTTTGTCAAGGTGTGGACAGCCATGCATGGTTGGGGGACATTGTCCTACTCATGGGCAGAGGTGCTGAGGCCTGCCCTTTTTCAGATTCAAGCTGAATTAGATGTGTACGCAAACTGCACTCCTCTACCTGCCCAATCAGACAACCAGAAAACTTCATATGCCAATATCCATGTCCAGCAAGTAGCACCTACTGTACAAGATATATATATATTATTCTATTTCACTCCATATCATTGAATTCCTCAGAAGAATCAATGGAATTCCTCATTCCACAAGGTCACTGGCTCAATCTTAAATTTCATGTGAAATCAGAGCTATAAAAGTTCACATGTTTCCTACCTCTAAAGAAGCAGCCAGAGACAAAAGATCCCTGCACTCTTCTAAAAGAGCCCTCTCCTGCGCTGCAGTATCTGCAAGCTGAGATAGTAATACATCCATCTTCTCTGCCTGCTAGATCAAACATTCAGATTAATCTTCAGTTAACTTTGTCAGCCTAAATAGAAAGCTTTCTTAACACTCTGCAACTACCATATCATCCACTGCAGACAGTTCTTAAGTGCTCCATATAATTATCTTACCTTGGGTGACAGAGAACTCACAGATACTTCCACAGCATTTAGTACATCAACAGCCGATCCAAGTGCTTCTTCTACTGCATGTACATCTGCCTGCAAGTACATCAAAGCAGCATGCCTTCCTTTAGAACCATTAACTAGAGCAATCAATCAAGATATCATCACATGAATGACCTAGTATGGAGGTTCAATTTCACATCTTGAAGCAACATTATGTTTCTAAGACTTCTGTTGCACAACTTCTGCACTACTTCTGCAAGTACATCACTAACTTGCCTTGTTTAAGGCTGACAATCTACAGTGATTCATCAAGATCTGATCACATGAATCACCTTGTACATGGAGGCTTGATTTCATAATCTCCTAGCAACCACAAGTTATGTTTCTAAAACTTTTGGTGCCCAAGGTTTTGCAGATCACATAGTTGCAAGACACTAAAGCCTTACATCCAATGGTTTACTGTGTGCAGGTTTTTCCCTAGAAATGAACTACTTCCTAGCACTTACATGTTCCAGCATGTTTCATTCTAGACTTTCTTGCAAAGGACCTGGCTAAAAGAAGCACCTTAACCATGAATTCACTGCAATCCTCTAGAATTAATAGATTGCCTGTGTGAAAAAGAGCAGAATTTGAACTAATCACTCATCTTGCAACTGGTAAACTGGTGCATTATTGAATTGTTGTCATAGCGAGGTTAGACCACACCTTAGCTCCCCCAGTGACAGGAACTCTCAAGATTGCAGCTTCCAATGCCACCATGACTCCAGTCAATGCACTTGAGTGCTCTTCCTCCAGAGTTTCCCAGTTCTGCAGATGTGCAGCCTGTAAAGATGCAGACCAATTACTTCATAAATAACCATTTAGAAAAATGCGGAAAGTACCAAATCAGGTTCAGGTGGACGAAAGCAGATCCTCCATAATTTACAAGTGCTGCACTTCCAAAAGGAGGACTTCTAAGGATCCTTAAGGGTGTACAATATGATATTCAAGCTGCACAATGCATGTGCACTCCCACCACTTGTCTGGCAGTTGTTTTGGCAGACTCACATGCTACTGCACAACAGGATCCTGTGCTTATGATGGAGGCAAGGAAAGAATGGCAAAAACCCGAGGACTTACATGTGTGTATAATATGGAGCGCAATTTGTGGGTCTGCCTGGCTTGCTGGAGTTTAATGTGTTGCATGGCAACAGATGTTCGCAACTCAGAGGTCTTCACCCAAACATTATACAGTGACCTCTGCACAGAGTGGAGCAGGATTCCTCAGAAGCAGACAGTTTGAAATCCCTGTAGAAAAAACTGAAAACTTCCGAATGACTGACTCACATTATAAGCTGGATTCTTGAGAAAATGACCTGATGTAACTGAGCTAAGCCACTGCAGGGTAGCTTTGCCAGCCAGATAGGTGGCCAGGTGCAGATAGAAGCATTCAGGGTCAACAGTACCCAGAAATTTCCTTCTCCACAGGCAAACCTAATGCATCCTAGTTGCATCTGGACCAGAAAGATATCTATGTGATTGCAGATGAAATCCACAATAAAACTTTGATGGTAGACATTCTGTCAGATCCAGCCAACCAAGACAAACACAACAAGAATGGTGTGGTCATAACCTTGTGAATGTCAGTCACAAAGTATCAGACCATCACCTTCATCAAGAATGGTTGTCACTAGCTGCCATTACTACCCACTGACAACATAATCTCATGACAGTTGGGCAAATGCTTGTAGAAGAAATTGGCATCCTGAGTTTTTTGCATTTCTGGAAGCAATGATAAGACTCAGTCAAGATGTCAGCTACCACTGTAAGAGGCATAGCTAATGAAAAAATCAATAGTATCCTCATTCAGACTGCAACAAGCTTATATGGGTAAGCTTGATTCCATTTCAATTTGTCCCGGTACAAGCAAGCATCTCATCCCAATGACCAGAAAGAGAACAGAAGAGAAACATACTGTGTTGTAACTCAATGCTCCAGAAAGAGAGCCATTTCTTTGGAAGATATAACTACTGATGTGTGTTCATAATACTCTGCTACACACCATTTGAGCACAAAGATGATACAACACCATGTAGACACATGCAATCAACAAGCCAGTATTCAAATGCATGCACAGATGTACGTTAAAAAGCAAGCTTCACTTTGCTCCACAGTCACATATAGAGCCACATGACTCCATTCATTTGATCAGCATCATAAACATTTACACAGTAAAAAGACTCCTTCTGGGAATGAGGTAGCCTTAAGGCTCTCACTTCTGCCAGTAACCAAATAAGACTGCAGAACACTGGGAGGCATGACAGCCTCATAAATGCAGCAACACCATCAATGTCTGATTGGAAAGTTATCACATTGCATGAAAGAAACCAGTAAGACTACCCACTACTCTGTCACTAAAGTACTAGGAGAGTTTTCTAAAATTGGTGCCACAATTTGAGGTTGTAGGTTGTTACTAATGGAAAAGGTGTGATACTGTACAAGATAGCACGCACCTCAGCAGCTGATTTTTGGGCACTCATGACTGCTTCAGCACGTGCATTCACAAATCGCCATTGAAGCCAGCGGTTGTGGAAGATGCGTAGAAGCTGAGCCTCCTCCTGCTGAGTCAATGCCTTTTTCCCTCTATTCCGTCCATCAAATCCAAAATTCACCATCATACCTCCTATATTACGCGCAGTACCTGACATTGCTATTGTTCCAGATACAGGTCGTGACCTCTGTGGACTTGGCAATCCTCTCAAAGGAGATGAAAACCCCTTTGTATGCTGGGGAGATGAGGGTAGTTGCAGAATAGACCCACGGTTGTTCATCACCCGGCCTGGAGACAACGGCCATGGTGATGTCATGCTTCCAGTTATACTTGCTATAGTGATAGGTGACTGTTGGGATCCCATTGGCACAACCCTGCTGTCTTGCACTGCCTTCACTGCCAAGACACCAGCCACTGCAATATCAGACTTGGATACATGCATTTGATCTGCCTCAGAGAATAGCTGAAATCTATTGCTCATGTCTTGCCATACACGGGCTGGGACAGTAGTCCCCCGACCAGGCCCTCTACACCATGGTCCAGAGCCTCCAGAAGATACACTCTCTGCATCTGATGTATTATCACATGGGATGACACAAAGCGTGATACAAGAGTCCACTGTTGCCACAGAATCCTGGGACAATTGTCGCAGACAGTTAGCAGTATTTTCTGTAGTTGAATGACTCTGTTGTGCTCCATTGCCACTGTGCACTGTGGCCTCATGAGTACCACTATCTGGCCCCACCCTGCCTCTGGTAGGTGTGGGATTGCGTCGAGGAATCACTTGGCCAATTGACAGCACCTGGGCTTCATTGACAGATCGGTTGAGACTTTGAGAGGTTATGGGCCTAGTAGTTCGAGAGGAAGGAGTTGCAGGCCGACCCTGAACAAGCATTGCAGCAGACCGGCTGAAGGGCCTCTCTCTATCAATACTAAGGTCCATGCTCCTAGTCATGGCTCCACCAAACACTTTCCCATTGCTCATGCCAGGCCACCTTTGCTGGTCAGGTTTGAAGTGCAAATTTGTAGCAGGATGAGCATTCTCAGCTTGATCTACACTATGCCGGTGAATTGGAGACCCTTTCTGCTGAGGAGATTGTACAGTAGGATCAACAGATCGATCAGTTGATAGATGAGTGCCATTTGCTGTAGGTTTAAGGGTGTGATCTGGAGGCTTGCTGCTCTCCTTGTCTCTTCCCTCAAACTGAACACCATTGGTAGTAACCCCTTTGGACTCCACCTGCCTGGAGGCAGACAAGGATGGCCAGAGTTCAGGTCCCCTCCCAGTCCCTACACGAGGCTTGACACTAGCCAAGACTCCTTCTGCTGAACTGGCAGGTGCCACCTTTCCATCAGGGATGACAGCAGGCCATGGCCGTCGCCGCTCTGCAGAAAAAGCTCGTTTGGAAACATCAGGTGCATTTATGCTACGCCCTAAAGTTGGAGATGGATGGCGAAGAGGCGGTTCAGTGGTAATCGCTGTATTAGAGCAAGAACTCCGATTCCTGACAGGAGACGGCTGACGGGACGGTGAAGGTTGTTTCGAAACATCAGGTGCTTTTACGCAACGTCCTGACGTTGGAGATGGATGGCGAAAAAGCGCTACGGAGGTGGTTACTGTGCTAGAGATAGAACTTCGATTCCTAACAGGAGACGGCTGCTGGGACGGGGAAGGTTGTCTGATAGGAGAAGGATTTCTACGACCCAATGCAGGTGGCACCACTGGGGGGGCGGGTACTACTGTGGCAGCCTTGTACCTGGAGGTTATCTCCCTGTTTCGTAACTTTCGCACTGCAGTATTACATTTCTCTGTTGATGGCAGAGCACCGAAGTGATGTCCATTCTCTCCCTCGGTCTTCTTCTCCAGTCGCTGACGCTCCTGCACTGGGGCAGCGGTGTGCGACGACGGAGCCACAGCAGCGACCATGGTCCAACGCGCTATTACCAGTCCTTCCGTCCCCCTGTCCCCACAATCACAATTGCTACCCCTAGGAAACTCCTTGCACCTTCCTGAATTCTGGCATTCTGGTCAGCTTCCCAGCTCTGTTTTTCAATCCATCCCTGTCCCTCACAAATTTAACCCTATAATGCATGTCTGCTCACGGAGTCAGTCAAGTCACAATGATGCAGCCACCGCCCAGATTGCTGCCTCTCTTGATCTTCAATCTACGCCCTAGAGTGCCGTGCCCTGCCACTATTGACAAACTTGCCCAGGTTTGCATTTAACGCATTACAATTATGTTTTCGCTGTAGTATTCGAGTGGACTGCTGGCTCTTCGGATTTCATTTGGTGCTTCACGCACATTTCGACCACACCGTGTCCAGTGTCCAGGCCAGAAACAACATTGACACAGCACCCACTCGTTGAAAGAAGCCCTAAGTTTATTTTCCCCCCCACCTTAGGTCAACAAAAACAATAAAACAGCAGACGACAAACGATCTTGCCATCCCTGCTGATAATGAGATGCCAAACCCAACAGGGACAACAACTCGCTCAAAAATACTCTCAAACGCCAGAATCAAAGCGTCGCCAACGACAACGGTCCCAAATCTGACACAATCTACCTAGTAATAAGCCAGCACGTATCAGTTCCATCCTCTTCAGTAAGAGGCAGCATCGTCAAATATTACAAAACGCTTACAAATCCACCGCATCGTGAAGCCACAAATGCAACGAACTCCTCGGACACGCTTAAAACACGTCCAAGCGATCCCTCAAGCCTGAGACCAACATAGAGCTAACCTCAGCGCCTGCCAAAATATAGAAACTCTCACAAAACAATCACAAGATACTCACCAAAGGAAAAGAATAAGTTGTGCAACATAAATTGCCAAAGAAGTACAATCCAGCTCTCGACTGACGGAAGCAACAAGCTTACAGAATACCCAAAATGCCAGGCAGTACTAACGAATCAACGCACTGCGCAGAGAGAGAAAGAAGGGGGGGGGAGGCTACCAACAGGCGCACGGAGAGAGAGTGCGAGTTCCGCCAAAATTTCCGCCAGACGAGGAGACAAAGACAAAATAGACAAAACCAGTCAGAGAACAACAAAAAGGTCGGCTAAATTATTATTGGTTCATGACACCAAAAACCCGAAACATGACTGACATTTACATCTCTCCCCGAAGAAAGATAAAGACGTGGTGGGTTTTTGGAGGGGAGGGATTGTGTGTGTGCATGGGGCCGAACTATTTTTTAAAAAGGTGATTTTCACATGCAATTATGCACAGCCCCACTTGTATTGGTAGGGACCGGGGACTAAGGGAAGCCCTTATTCAATGGCCTCCGAATAATGTTTTTTCTCTGTTGTCAATAGACTTTTTTATACCGTCGAAATTTCGCCAGAAATTGACATTAAATATTAAAACTGCTTAAATGAAATGATTTTTGGGATTTTCACTCGCCAGAATTCGAAAATAAATCACGAGATGTTTACAAGTGGTTCAATTAGTTAGCCAAAAAAAATTAACTTAAAAAATATATATATCTTGTTTATAACCAAATCTGGCTAAATATTCTAAATCATCAATTTGGCTGCATCACAAAATTGTAAAATAAACAAATGATGGTAATGAATGATGTTGTGTTGGGTGGAGTACTCTACACGAAGAGGGACAACAGATAGAGTACAATTGATAAGGCCTTGGGTGAACCAGCATTCTCTACTGATACTACAGCAATAGAACCCCAAATTCTTTTGGGTTAGTTGTAAAGTTGATGACGATCCCATCCTCAGACTAAATCCGGTCTGAGTCCAATGTTAACATTGCCTCGGATACATATGGTGTAGGGTAATGTCCGGGAGCAGGGGATCAACCTGGCACAATGACTGAGGGTCAGGGAATGGGCGTAGTGGGCTGGAAATTAGGAACTCTAATTGCCCTCGGTACGTGTGGTAGGCCCCACCGGATGGGCAAGCCTTGCACCAGGCCATTTCACAAGCCAAAAGAGCCGCGGCCAAGGTTATTGAGTGTCTAAGAGGCTCGAAGCAGCTCCAACAATAGGGTGACAGTTGCCATGCCCTAGCTATTTAGTGTTTTCAATTTGCGTTCCCAGGGAGCAATTTTTCTAAAGAGCCTTACCCAATGATTTCACATCAAGTAAGTCCACTATATCAGAACCCTACCTACGCATGTGGCAACATTGAAGACTACAAAACCTCAGTGTCAAAAACTTCTTCATGCACACTTTTCACACCTTTGTGTTTTATTTGCATCCTTGGCTTGATGCATTTCATTTGTTACACTTCTTTTCCATTGAAATGCTTCCATTGTGCTTGCATTGAGATTTTTACATCAAACCACAAAGCCAACAAACTTTGCACCAAATGGTAGCAACATTGAGAGTTGACCTTGAGAGAAACATTCTTTGTATCAATTGTGTCAAATGATTTTATAGTGGGTATATTTCTTATATAGTTGCAAGAGAGTAGTTTTTGGTTGAGCCTAGGATGCAACATGGGGATTAGGCCTAGGGAGGTTGCCAATTGTTTTAGAAATAAAACTTAGCATATGAGATGATTTGAAGAGACTCTTCAATGCCACGCCTCATTATGAGGATACATTGTTCCAACATTGTTATGGGAGGGGGAGGAGCTTGTTTTTGGGCATCATGCATTCATAGGGTTGTTGCATCACATGCATACTTTGTTCAAAGAAATTATACTACATGGGTCTTTGGTTTGTCAAGCATTCAAAGATGCACCACTACTTTGTCCAAACAATTCATGAACTAGCTCATGATAACATGACACATTTTTCAATGGTGTAAAAGTTAGATTGCAAGGATGTAATGAGATGTTTTGGTGTTTCTAAAGCAAGGTTTGCAATTGTTCAAAATTGATGTAAGTAGTGTGATGTGCACATGATTGCTAATATCAACATTTCATGTGTGATATTACACATCACAATCTAGGATTAAAGAATCCCTACTCTATAGGCATTATTTCAACCTCAAAACATTGAACGGTGATTCAAACATGGACTTTCATTTCAACAATATAAACAAGGGACCATCAACTTGAGAATTTGGACACATATCTTTCAGTAAGAGGTGACATGATAAATCATCTATGGACATGAAAAGGCATGAACGAACATGAACTAAAAAAAATTAGTTGTTGCATTGTAATATTGTTCATTTCAATAAAAGATCTGTATTTTCATTTTACCCAACACATTGGTGCTTGTATTTTGTTGTTCAATGTACGCTTGCACCTTCATTTTCTCAACTAATCCATCAAAACAGCCGTCAAGCTATAAGCTGCATCATTTGGAGCTTATATGTGCCTGCATGAAAATCTACAGAAAACTTTTCTATAGATGTAATATGAGGACCATGGGCTTACAAGGCCAATTGGAGCAAATTTTCCTTGAGTTGGTGTTAGTGTTACAAAAAAGTTCATTAAAGCTGTTGTGAACATCAAATTTTGTTGAGAGAATGTTGAAATGACAATGATGGTTGTTGGTGCAAAAGGTTCATTGCAAGTTCAAATGATGGCTTGTAGGTTCACTTGTTGTGTGATTTCATTGAGCCAATGATAGTGCAAAAGGTTGAGGCCTTGCTAATCCCTTGAACACTTTAAATGTAGCAACAAAAAAAGTTGCAAAATTTTGGGGCACATCTTGACTTAGACAAATTGTGCATCTCTTCTACAATTTATTTTCCTTCCACCACTTGTTCTTTGCAAGCCCTTTCGTTTGAGGGCTCAAAAGAGGACATGGTTGCCATTGATTGGGTGTACAAGAACAATTCTAAAGACATGTTATAAAACACACTTGCATTGTGGGATTAGAGACTTTTCCTTGGGATCAAGGCATTAATAGGAACATCGTAGGTCCCATTGGGATCAAATTGGAGTTGGGAAATCAACAGCTATGCCATATTGGCATTAATGGAGCCTGGGCCAAGCCCTAATGGAGTTGCTCTCATTCCTAGGTCATCTTGACCCTTGAGAAGTGCATTGCCACCTACACCCCCTATTTGAGCCTCTCTATGTGTTTACCACATCCACCATGTGGATGTTGGATGCTGTAATTATTCTCCCATTCTCAGACATAAACACGATAAAGTGGAGAATATAGAGTGAGAAACTATTGGAACGGACCACCTGGGCAAATCATTATAGTTAGTCAATAAAAAACAGTCATTTCCTTGACTAGTTCACATGGAAGGTAAAAGCAGGAGTTTTCTTTAACGGGCCCTCTTAAAAAGCACTGTATTTTGGTCGCATGTACAAGCCCAAACTGAGTTGTACACTACATAAAAGCTGGAATTCATCCAAAATATGTGTCCACGTCATTTTCCTGCTGTGGGTGGAGATGCTGTTAGAATTTTGGCTAGGGGTTGGAACTTGGTGGTGATGGATGAGAGCCAGTTTCATTTGTGAGCAATGGAAGCTGAAGCGTCCTGCCAGTTGGTTGTAGGTAGATCAGGGCCGGTTTCAAGTATGCCTGCAATGGAATTTGAAATCTCTCAACACCTATATACCCATACTCCCCCATGCTTTCCATTAGCCCGGGTGAAAAAAAGGTGACAAACAGTTTTAGAAATAAAATTTCATACAGCCATTGAAAAGGCTCAATGTAAAAAGAGGAAGGCCTCATTGTTTTTCTTTGGGGGGTAGGGGAAGGAGGATTTTTTTTAATTTATTTTTTTGGGTTCACAGAAAGTTCCCAAGGGATTCCTCAAGTTCTCAATAGGTTCCCAATGGGTTAGGCATGGGTATTAGCCCAGGCTGGAAATGATGACCAATAGTTTTAGGACCATAATTGTCACATGGCCAATGAGAAGCCTCAACATGCACTTTGCATAGGGCCGATGATGGAATTCTTTTGTTCCCAATGTGTTTTCCTTGAGCACACTTTTATCCACATGGGTTGTCCAAAGTCGACCTTTCAGATATATAAACTATACAGAGGGGGTCAAACAGAAGCACTGTGTTTCTATTTTGGGGAGCACCCAATGTTTCAAAATAAATAAATTGATGGGCCAATTAAAGTGGTTCCATCAAAAAGAAAAGAAAAACACTTTGGGTCCCAACCCCAACCAATTAATAGAGGAAACGATAGGTACCCACCCTCTTAGGAAGGGGTATTAAGTCAATTACTTTAACTACCGAGGAACAGGCCCCTGGGCTGTTTATGCCACGCTCAGGGGCACAAGAGGCTGTTCCCTGGCGTTAAAAGTCAAGGGAACACCTTGAAGCCGGGGTTCCCTATCCAGAATCACACAGCTTTGGCAGCCTAATCAGCCCCTCTGTTTTTAACTTCCTTTTGGTTGCTTTTTGCTGCTTATGGCCTTTCTTGACATTGGTGTCTTTCAGAGATAAACTTATGGTTTGTTCTCCTTTTGGTCATATTTGTAGTGATTTCAACGGGTATGCATATTTCTAGCATTTGCACTAAGAAATGTTATCCAACATCCTTTTTGATGTGTTGTGATCATTCCATCAAGCTCATATCATTTCCTGTGCGAACCATAATATTGGACTGTGATTCACAATATGGCCTATCATCCTTATGTTTTGATTGTCCTCATTGATTTTTCCCAGGACAGTCCAGATCTGCCTTATCCTTGTTCAACCACAGATAAAAGGTATGCATCAATGTGTTTGCACCATGTAGTGACCTTATAGGTATCAGTTTACTTTGCTGTGCCCATAAAGTTGGACACACTAATAAACTATGATTTCAATCATCATTTTTGCCTGTGTTGCCTTGGATGTTGGTTATCATGTATTGTGGACTCGCATCACCATCCCTTTAGAATTCTCATTGATGTGTCAGCATTGTTATTTCCAAAGATGGTGTACGCATTCTGGAAGATGTTATAAATGACCTTAATAGATTTGATAATCTTCCTTGTTCAACATCTAGATTTGTTTGGCATCTACATGTAGTTGGTGGCATTGGAAGTGGCCCATGCCCATCAAAAGAACTATTGTGATCACCACCAAGGACTTAAGTTTTTGTTGGCTATTGAAATCATTGGTTTGTGTACACACATAAGTCAATGATGCTTGCATGAATCAGTACTTTCGTTTTGGCAACAGCTTTCCAAATTGCATATCAAAAACTACAATTATCCACCCAGCTTCCTTCTTTGCATACCGATCACCCTTATATTCACCCCATTTATACTTTTTGGTGAAGTCATTGTTTGGACCATCAGAGGTAATAGTGATATTAGAGTTTGGTGTGAGACAAGTAGTTATGAAGATAGAGGTGCTGCTGGGCAATTGCTCAAGCAACCTAGGTCAGTCTTTGATTGTTGACAGATGCAAGGAGTTGGTTCATCAATTCTGTACACTTCAAAAATCTGTAGGTTTGAACTTTGAGGGTGCAAATTTGGACGACGTGTGAAAAGTAGAAGGTCCAAAGTGAAGACATGTGAAATGAGCTGCCACCTCTAGGGCTTCATCCCAGTTGTAACCTTTGTGGGATTTTTGTGCTGATTAATCACATCATGTAAAACTTGAGAGTTTATGTTTGAAAAAGTGGAATGTGGAAATGCACAGCTACAAGAGAAGGTGTGAAAACAGTAGAAGACCTAGGTTGAGTAAAGAAACCTTCATATATTTACTATTTTATTAAACATATTCCTGGCAAAACCCAATCTGGAATCTCCATCAAACCACAGTGGGACGCTGGGTTCTCTACTGGTACTCAATTGCCTAGCTCCTACATGGTAAAGTTTTAGGGTTAGCATGGGTAGCTAGACATTCAACTGAACAGTCTAGAAGCATCTCAAGATGGAAAGTTCCAACTTACAACGTGGATGAAGAAAGTCAGCTATGATGTTCTAGTGCGATCCAAGTCCTAGAAATTAAATCATCTCGTTCATAGGTCTATGGCTCAAGAATTGTCATGCTGAAAATAACATAGTATTCCCCATGGACATCATATACTTACACCAGTTGTACCGCTAAGATCATAGCTTTGAGACAGATTGTCAACAGATTGTCAACCAAGATGCAGATTGTGAAATAAGGAGGGGTCTTGTGGCCAGTAACGACTGCTTTCCAATCTATGGTATTTTCAATTGTCAACTTAGGGAAACTTCATAGAACTTCCCAAGGAATTACACAGTGTGTGGGACCACTCAAGGGAGTTGTGCCTCTGAGTGACCCAAACAAGACAGGAAGAGCTACAACTTTGCTGGAAGCCATCATGATTTAACAATCGCAATTGCTAGATGCAAAGTCTTTTTCATAAAACCCTACATTGTAAACGAAGGCTCCCCAATAAGAATGGCTGGAAATTAGGAGTAGGTGGTCAGATCAAGCTTATATATACCATTACAGCAGATGAGCAGTTAAGCAGCTGTACTCATGCAGTTTGGAAATTGGGTGTGAAGTAATTGGTTGTCAGCTTCAGCAATCTCTAAATTCCACATTAAAGTGACCAAGGCACCAAGTACCCACAGCAGAAATTTGATGATGGATCTGTTTTTCTATGCCAGCCTGCTCTTGCTCACTCACCCCAAACTCATGCAATTTTTTTTCCTTGAGCTTGACAAACTAGCATAGTTGAAAAGACTAATGTCTTCTTTGGTCTGGAGACTGGGATGTGCCTGCAACTCTGAGTGCAAAGCAGTCCCTACCTGAGGCTTCAATTCTATCAGTTTAGTTGGAAGCTTTACCCAGAGACATGGAAACATGAAACCATGGCAACTTGTAAGCTTATGAGATATGATCCATCAATTTATTGATAACTGTTCCATCCATACTCATAGATGGCCTGACCACTGAATAAGGGTTGAACACTTGAGAGATGACAGTACTGCCTATTATTAGTAATCCTTAATGAGGACAGAGGAACTCCCTTTGAAATGGTCTGCGTGCACCTAAAGCTGTTGAATGTGCCACAATATGTTCAATGTGGGACCAATTTGGATAGAATGAAACTTATATTTGATCAAGCCCCATCTGACGGCCAACAATTGCATATTGTTGTCAGTTTTGTGGTGGGTTTGGGTGTCAGTGAACCAACCTTCCACACCTACCAACTCATGGCCAACTATGAGGAGGCCTCACTGATATCATAGACACCCTAGTTACTGACTTTAATTGGGGTTGTTGCTTCAACCACCACTCATTGAGAGTTTGTAAAGTTAAAAGGTCCATAGACTCTGGTATTCATAATAGGTTTGAGCCCTATTTTTGAATGAGTGCTGAAGTTGGAATGTCTGTGAACACATTGTACATGAACAAAAAATTGTCAAGCAATTGAAATGACTACCCGACACCACAAAATTCATTCAGACAGATACCTACTCATGGTAGACATAGTTATTACTCAAACTATGTGTAAGTGTTCTACATGTCTTCCATTATAGCTCTTTGATGAAGATGCCGGTGACTACAAAACTGTGGAATCATTTAGGATATCTACTGTTTTTCATCAATAATTGCTATCATGACCTTTGGAATTTCTCATGGTCGTCGGCGTGGTGTACTCCACACTTGTTTTCAACATATGTTGTTGAAAGCAAAGAGGCAAATACCCTGATATTCAAAGCAGAGAAAAACTGATGTTCTTTTACATGGTAGGCGCTCAGTACTCGACACTTGTTTTCAACGTGTTTTGTTAATACAAAGAGGCAAATACCCAAACATCCGAAGAAAAATCAAACACCATATTATTCTGATATCACAACTGGCATATTACATTTCAGAAAGGAGCATACATGTGCATCAACAGTTGAATCTTTTCCAAACGACCATGCAGTTCATGCATCATCTTCGGAGAGAAGGCTCGGACCAAAATCATCATTTCCTTTCGCTTGTTTCAAAGTTGTTTTTACCAAAAAGCTAAGTTTGTTGAGCTCAATGCTGTGAAAGTATATTATTGCAAAAAAGGAGCATAAAATTTAAAGCTCGATACGCTATGCAAAAGATTTAGAAGATATTACAGGATGAGAACACAGGCTGCGAGGTTGTAGTAGTGGTCCAATAGTTCTCGGATGCCTGCGCATTTCGATTTGGTGCTAATTGTTTTCGGGACAATGCCGATCTCATCGCTTCGAAGGTGAGGGATTGGTCTTCTTTAGGGTTTTTCGGCCCCGTTCTCGCTTAGCCTGCAGAATTCATTCTCCTTTCCGCTTATGTTTCCCCGTAGGATTAATGTCCACGGTTCATGCTTTTTACGAGCGTGTTTTTACGTCAACAGATCCACGAGCAGGTGGTGGTGTCCGGTAGATGTAGTTTCCTTCTGTGTGAAAATGCTATGTAGTTGGACTATTTGTTGAGAACATGCTTCTGGAGACAGAATGTGTCAGAACGGCTGTAATATGTCATTCAGTTGACGGTCCATCCTCACAGTTCCTGCGGGGCTTCAAGAAGCTGGCGGGGGAGCGTTATCTGATGTCTCGGATGTGAGAAGCACATCCGAGACAGATGTGGCAAACTTTCAAAAGCATCTTATCGTCAAGCTGTGCAGGTAGCCTTTATGACCCATGGCAGTACTAGTGTGACTATAGGCAACAAGATGGATGAAAGGAGTTTGTTGGGATGTGCAGTCAGACAGGATTGAATTGATCAAACCTATCAGTAGAATGCAGAATGGTATGCTTGAATTCCTTAATGGTTTTTTTCTTCTTGCAATCTCAAGTTGTGCAACAGTCCATCAAGTATGCTCTCTAAGGATATGCTAAAATAAGATGCAGTGCAATGTCTGAAATTCAGTTTTTTCGCAGTTCAAGGTGCAAAATCGGATGTGAAGAAGCAGGCAGCCATGTCCCCATCTCTTGCAAAACAGGTGTTACAAATGCTGGGTCTGATTGAAGCTCTAGAGATGCAATTCAAAAGCGGCTACACATGACTGTACATGAGCCTGCTTCTTTATTCTCATTTCATGGTCAACACAGGAAGGCTGTTTCAGTTTCTCACTGGGCATTGGTGGACCTGAAAGCAGCACTGGCATTTGTATCTGTGTTGGCTCCCTCTGCATAGTATGAGCATGCATGTTGTATTCAAAACCTGCTGGAGAAGTAGGAAAATACCAGAACAGGCTTTCTTGAAAGATGTAAACATGCATAGGCTAATAAGTACTTGAAATCAGGTAGTAGATCTCTTGAGGGACATTTTGTATGTGATGTGAAAGCAGTGTACTTTCTGAATGTGTGATCTGGACAGAACATCAATTGAAAGTCATGCTATGTTGTGCAGCTATTACTCCTAGCAAGTAGATGAACACTTTAGTGACAATAATCTTTTTCTTTCATGTGATCTAACTCCTATGAAGTGGAAGTGGAAATCAAATGCTGTAGCCTGTTTCATAACCTAGTCCTTGGTCATTACATGGATTGCATACTGAGGCTCAATATTACAGGGCCAAAAATGAGGTTTTCCAGAAAGCATTCTCTGATATTGATATAAGCTCTGACTGAGCACTATCTGTCTATGAAAGAAGTTTGATGAGCTAATTTAGGGATGGTATAATGGATGAAAGTTTTTCAGATCAATGTTAAAAGAAGCTGCATTGCACCTGGTTCCTGATCTATTTAGCACATATCCCTCTTTTAGTAATCTCAAGAACCTGCATCTCAAAGAAAAGATTTAATTACGTACATCTATAACTTAGAAACATATTCAAGAATATTTTTTCCTCTTTGCTTTCAGTAATGCAAAGTACTGTATTATTGCCACCATTCATAGGCCAGAAAAAGATGGACCGTGTTTGAAATACTTGATGTGTGAACACCCTCATTTGCAGTCATCATGACAGTGAAAACAGCTTCAGAGATAGATCAATAACTTGCTACAGCTTGATGAAATTCAAAAATCAACAGATGTGATAATAAGCATAACATCAGTCTTGATGGCTTTTACTTCCACGCTTTGTGGATAAACTGCAATACTTGGCAACCAACTAACAGCCTTTCCCACTGTCCCTACCCATGTGACTCAACAGTGGTGTAGACTTCAGGAGAAGTATCCACTCAAAAGTTCATTACAGACTTCAAAGGGTAATATGTTTTGAATGTTCGGTACCATACAAACAAAGTGCTAGGAAGGCCTCATGGACACCATAGTCACATCAAAACATTTCATAAGGTATAGCATTCCTATTGGGTCCTAATGCAGCATTGCAAATGCTTCTCCAATAACTCAGAGTCTAATCAAGCACTCTGTTGATGGCTTGCCAAATGGTTACTTGCTCCAACACACCTTAAGGTAACTTGTAATTGCTCTCAATAAGTGATTGTAATGGTTGGAAAATAGGTCGTGGAATGCTGGGCCAGTCCACCCATTCCCAACCATCACATTTATCAGGTTCCAAGTTCTGGGGCTCATCAATTGGATTGCAAAGCTCTGCATACATGAAGATGGTAACATAGTGACTGGGCTGATTCTCATTTTGCATTATACTGTTGACCACTGAAGCAAACTTGATGTTTTGAATGGATAGCCCTGTTTCCTCCTTCACTTCCCGGGCTGCACATCCCTCCCATGACTCCCCTGTCCACAAACAGGGAATGATTTTAACTGCAGTGACTCACTATGGACAAAACCAATTTTGAGGTACTCAAACAACCATCTGAAACTTTCCTTCTTGGAATCCATCCACTACCAGCAATTAATGTATTCAGAAGTGACAGATGACCACTTCCTGTCAACAATGGTCTACAAGCTAAAATGGGACAGTTAAGGAACAGAAGAACAGAATTCTCAGCCTGAGCTTGAGATTGGCATGCTTAGCTTTCTGTAGGATGCTCACTCCCTAGTGATGTCCAACAAAGACGCACAAAGACTATCTGACGATCGGTTCTAAGATTTGCGGGAGACAACAAATGTAGAACCAAACCTAAGTTGCAGGCCACTCTTTACAGAAATTCCCTCAACCCTAAATGGAGTCAGCAGCTGGGTCAGGCGCGTCAACAATTTCTGCGGAACATAAAAGGCTAGTAGGTGAATGGTATGTGCTATGAGCTGGATCGTATGTCTGCTCAAGAACTTGTATTGCAAATTCAGGATGGATACAGAAGGAGAACTCCATTTGTTCTCACTAAAGGGTTTCGTCGTTTATCCTCAAACAGATGCACTAAGTTTGAGAATCAGAGAAGACTCTGCGGCAGTAAAAGAATTGAGGCAAGATTAGCACAACATTTATGGAACGTGTGCAGAGTTCTCAACCAGAGAGGGAAAGAGATAATACCGAATTCTAGGTGCCCTCCAGGAAGTGCAAAGGTGCCGTGGCCACTTGAAGACCGGCGTCTGCCGACAAGGACACGCGATCCTCGACATACGAGTACCCCGACTCCCACTTTGGGTCTTGAAACCTCCATCTTCAACCAATTTCCTACTTCTGCCCTTCGTTTGCCTTTTCTCCTGCTTCGTTTGCCTTTTCTCTTGCTTCGTTCGCCTTTTCGTTCTGCCCACTTCCGATTGTACCAGCGCCTTCCCGCCAAAAATGTCAACGTACGGTCTTACCCGTGAAATCGGCATTCATTCCATAATACGAATTCTTCCCATCATTCAGCGTATTACAAGGGTTTTCATTATCTTGTTCATATCTAAATCATCAAAACCGAGAACATTCAGCTAGCCCGTGTGGCTAAAGGCTAAGTCTGCAAAGCTGGCGGAAGGGAGTTGAAATCCCAACTGGACGCCCTTCTCCTCACGCTTTGTGAGGACAGTAAACTTCTCTGGTGGTCTAGGGTGGAGCCTGCGGCTAGGGCGAAACCACAGCTACATTGGTACCAATTATTACAACGAAGACGAACGGATGAAGAAAGTTTTCAGTCCGGTCCCACTACTGTAGTGTGGGTCCCCCATTATGTTTTTTTATCTCAGGGCTTACCATGGGGCCGCGATGCCTCCCCTTGATATTTTTTTATCAACATTTGCTGCAGTAGGAGGAAGAGGGGGGGCCGCAATGCCCCCCCTCGTGTTCTTTTCCGCAGTGCTTGCTGCAACAGGAAGAAGATTGGGGGTGCCGCCATGGCCCCCCTTGTGTCTTTGCACACCTTTTTCCAGCCTTGCACAGTTCTGCAAGAAACCATGCAACCCGGTTTTCAATATTCTTCAAAAAAGTTGAAGAACATTCTGTTGTTTCTTCAGTGCCACACAGTTCTGGGTCTGTATTTTGCATTGCAGGGCGCAGGATTCTAACACACGACCTCTCCTGCAGGAAATGTAGAACTAAACACTGTCAAACTCCCAGACGATGAGAATGACTTTTTATTTTTCTAGTTTAATCCAGATCCAAAGTGAAAAAGGGCAAATTTAAAGCCCTGCGGCAGAACAACGCAGTTGTCCGCAGGGCTGCACTGTTTGAGCGAAAGCAGCGCCGGACAGAGCTAGCTAGGGGGTGTTTAGCGTCCCGCATTTGATGCTGCAGGAAGAAATTGAGAGGAACTCGACTATTTTTATGAAAATAAATAGGAGAGGAAGGACTTCCAAAAGTAAGGGAGATAAGGTTCCACATTTCGCTCCTTTGGAATGGTGGACCCACACATCCCTACTTTAAAACAATGGAACCCCACTGAAAACTTTCTTCATCCATTCGCCTTCATCGTAATAATTGGTACCAAGGTACGTGTGATTTTGCCCTGGCCGGAGCCTGCCACCAAAGTTAACAACAACAAATGGTCAAAGTCAAAGTGCATTTCCAGGCACTGTTTCCCAATGGCGCCAGCAAAGCAACTTACAGACTCTAGGCAGATCGTGCGTACGATATGTCTGTCATTTGCAGCGCTAAGATATCCGGTGTCCCCACCCAGATGATGCGAAATTGAATTCTCGAAAAACGTGATGCAATCTTACCAGGGGATGAATGTAAAAGCATCATAGGGGCAAATAGCCCATACGTGCCTTGCAGTTCACTATTACTGCTCTCAGTACCATTCCCATCCGTTGCGTCACACACACGAGTTCTACACACCTAAACGCCTCAACTGCAAACGCTCATTTTCCTTTCCTCTCCTTCCATTCTTGAACCCAATGAGCAACCCCTGCCAGAATGCTAGCACTTTGAATTCGATGCTTTCTGCGTGTGCTAATTGCTGTACCTTCACACCCTTTTAATCCTTGACATTCTTTCTTGTTCTTTCATCCTTGGCATAGAAAGCATGTCTACTGGTGGATTCCATTTGGTCTTCTTAAGGAACTTGTGCTTAACCAAGTAGATAAAACCATGCACACATGACCAGAAAGGAATTGAAATGCAAAGCTTGTGCACACATCCTTTGCCATGCACATTACTTGCAGTGATAGGTAGATTGAAAAGCACACGGAATATAGAGTACATAAAAGAGAAAACAATTCAAAAATTTAATAAGCATGCAAACAGACACTCAACACATACACATGCAATACACATGCACATCTATTCAAATTTGAACCTATGAGAAGTTTGAAAGCCATCGAGCACTGAAACCAGCATGGAGCTGTATAGAATGCTGCTATGCTACTGCTACAACAGCCCTACAAGTGGATGGTCTGTAAATACTGTCCTGCATGATTCTCAGTGGGTCCCCCATAACCATTGCTTTTGCTGAGACATAAAACCGGAACACTGCATGCCAGTCCAAGACAACAATAAGACTGCTGAATTTGGCACCATCTGGTGCATGCAGCCCTGGCCCTCTTTCCTTGGATAAATCAACAGAGTATGCAAAAGAGTGAGTTAAGGCCTTTCTGTTGAGAATTCTGGAGCATTCTAGTTTGATCATCCACTAGATTGGTGGAGAGTTTAGTTGCAAAAGCGCTGAGACCATACTTGCAAAAGTACAGTCCAAACAAACACATCAATAGCTCAACAGGACTGCAACCCAAGCAGCTTTCTCACAATATCAGAAGCTAATGATTCACACCCTCACCTAATACCAAACCCCTCTTCAAATCTTTGATGTAACAAATCTATCTATAACACTCCTTGTTGCACATCTCTGCATTGACTTCTGCATTGAATAGTGCAGGCACTACTGGCAAATTATCATACACCCATCCAACCCCAGATTTCAGTAACATGTGAGGTAGAAAAGATGTGCACACTAGCCAGCTGAAGGTAAATTAAGAAGCAAGGGCTGTAACGCACTCTGTACAGCTTCCAGGACCTTTTTGTTGCGGCGACACACATCTGACATCTCCTCCATTGAACTGGTCAGCGCTGGTGAGTCTCCACCAGAAGTAGCTGATGAAATCGCCTGCAAGAAGCTCATGCGCTCCCCCTCTGTCACTACACTTGAGGGTATTAAAGCAGCTGCTTCCTGTGCCCAATTTACTGCCTGTGCACCATATAAGCGAGACAGTGATAACAACACATATATAACCTGCAACCATCACACAAAGGGACTTATGGTTTCCACAGCTCAGGAATTACAAACACAAAGGATTGGATATGTTCTTTTGCCTTAGACTAAAGTGTTACAGATCAGAAGCGATACACAGAACTCATACAGAATACCGATCCCTATACTAAGACATACAGAACCAGTCTCAGCAGACACACAAGCTGCTCAAAACTGGTGGAGCTTCCACTTTGGGTCAAAGTCTAATCTAATATAATGGCAAGGAACTTCTGAACACCATGAAACTTCAACATGCAAAGGTCCCAAAGTAGATGCAAAACCTCCTCCAGACGTGATTCAGGGAGAGCCCCAACTAAAGCAGCAATAAGAACTCTGGTCAAGGTTGCCCCACGGGGCATCAAGGCTGCATCCACTGCAGCCCTATATTGCTTTCCTGCATGAGATTTTCGGAGCTCAAAAACATCCTGGAAAAATGTCAAGATTGATCGGCAAGCCTCCCTGTAAGCCATCACCACAAAATCCACATCAAATCAGAACAAAATCATCACCTTGCTAGCAACCCCACCACATAGCAAAGAATGGAGAAGTGGGAAACTGGACCTGTGTTGAATAGTAATGCCAGTCATAGCACAATCCAAGAGAGGAGGGAACATTGTTGTTGGTATCAGCAAATGTGGGCAGTAACGAATGCACCGTGATGCCAATAAAAAGCAGTCATCAGCTACATCTGGCTGTGATGTGAAATCCTGAAGACACGAGTTACCAAGTTCATTCCACAATTATCATGTTATGAACTCTAGCCTAGTAAAATATATCTGAAAACTGCCAAAAATCCTCAGAAAGAAATTTATGAACTTCAGACCCTCTTGGAAATTACAAATATTCCACCAAATCTCTTGTCAGAGGAACAGATGTAGAAAACTAGAGCACAAAAGCTTTAAACTTTCATTCAATGGCACTTGCAATTCCTTTTCGACAAATGGGCAATCTACAGCAGGGCATCAGCATATCAATAGATTTAAGTACCAAACACAGAACTATGACTCAGATTTACCTCAATACTTGTCAGGAGAGCAATAGTTTGTCCAAATAACACTGATATCAATGTTCCCAAATAGCCTGCACATGCTGTGTCAGCCCCAAACACCTGCCAACATTGAATAGAATCCAGAATGAGTTCAATGAGAACTACATGCCCTGCTAAATATGGAACCAGCACGTCTAACTATTGCAAAAGCAGCAAACATGTACCAGTCCAGAAGAAGCTTGTCCTTTATATCATAGATACCTTACTTCTATGGTTCCATTAGTTGGTTATTTAAAGTTCATTTGAGGAAACATCACAATCCAAACAAGTAGTATGTATAACCTTAATGACTTCACTTGCAAGGTAAAGAAGGCAGGAGTGATGGTGCTGCCGGTAGCCCTCTTGAACCTCCTCCAGCAATGGGCCCATTACAGATCCAAGAGCCCTTCCAGCATTGCGTACCTGTTCCAGATGGATGTATACACACATTTAACCTCTGTTCGCCCTCTCCTTCTGAATATCAGAATCAACTTTACAGAGCAGAAAGAAAATGGACAGTTGGGATACTATATCCATAACAAACCTACATATCTATGATTGCAGAGAAACTCCACATTGACAATTTGAAGGTACCCGTTTTGTCAGTTTCCAAACAAAAACAAATGCAACAAGAATGAGTGCGGTCATAACCTTGTGACTGTCACTCACAGACTATCAGACCTCACCTTCATCATGAATGGCAGGGACTAGATGCCATTACTACCCAATGAGATCATCTCCCAACAGTGGGTGTAGATAAAATGCAGAATAATCTCCTCAGAATATCAGGCAAACACTCACCCAAGAATAATTGCATCTCAAGATTTTGTCATATTCCAGAGGAAAAGGAAGACCCAGTCATCATGTCAGCTAGCACTCAAGAGACACAGCTAATAAAAAAATACAACTGTATCCTCATTCAAGCTGCAACAAGGTTGTAAGGCTTCATTTCATTCTAGTATGTCCCATACAGACAAGCATCTCTAAGGCATAAAGAAGCTACATAGAGGGTAGTGGTTGGACCCTCATGTACCCTGAACAAATCCTGACAGTCATGTCTATAGGAGAAAATTGTTCATGTGATATTTTGAAAATGTTCAACACTCTAGGCTCCACAAGAGATGTTAGTGGACTCAAGAAAAGAGACTTACAGCATACTTGCAGGCCCTGCACAATTTCTCCATTGTTCTAACATCCCCAGCCCTCCTGAACACAATCATCCAAAAAAGTACCTGTGTTTTAACCTGGAAGACAAAAGAGAGTCCCCCTGTGGAATATGCTCTCTGAACCTAAAAGAACACATTACTTAGTTTCTCCTTTGAAAACTAGTGGTAGATACCACATAACTGCTTGCTAAAACCCTTCACTACAACATCCATCATGCCAAAAGGGTAGTAAAATGACCATAAAAGAATCTCAAACACCAGCAGTCTCAACTATGTGAACAGAGGTAAAGCTAATGCATCAAAGGCCCTGGTCATGAGTTCAAAACAAGTCTTGGGACTCTTATAACACAGTTGTCACAAAATTCAGATCTATTTGAAAAGACTAACCAGACAGCAGATACATGAGAAGGTGATAAGCAGGAAACCCATTGAGTGCTCACTGATTGAAAACTGCTTTGAGAATTGGCCACATTCGTTGAAACAAATCTGCCAATGGTTCAGGCTCACTGATATAGCTGAGAAAATACATCCCCATAATAGCAAGGTCAGCCCACAAGCAAACAAAAGTCACGCACCAAGGATGGATGTCAAAAACTTTGACCTGAGAAGCACAACCATCAGATGACAAGAGATAATGTTTACATACCGAAATATGTTTGCAACACGGTCAATATGGACTGTGTACTGGCTTGAAGAAAATTGTTCAGATGAGCCTGCTTGCTGCGCCACAGCCACAAGTTGCTGCCCATTTCACCAACACAGAGAAACAAGTACACATCAGGCCACCTATACTTCAGGCTTCATTTTATTGACTCCAGCCATTATTCTAGACCACATTTCGGTTTCACAAGAATAAGCATTGCAAATCTGCCAGTTGATCTGCTTTCATCAATATTTTGGATCTCCTCTTCTGGCAATTAATATTGCTACAATTCTCTTAAGCAGAACAACATACAAATGAAAAGAGAAAATGTCAAGGAGGCCTTTAACCCAAAGATATGGGACAGACATTACAGTCCCATTCTTTCAGAAAGAAATATCCAATACAGACTAGTTAGAGAAAGAGGAAGTTATGTTAATTACCGCATCCCTAATCCACTTGTCATTGCTCTATATGAATTACCTGCAGGGGTGCAAGAATGGGGATACAAAGAGCATCGAGAGCTGGAGAGAGTCGCTCAGCAGGCAGAGTGCTCACCATTATACTGCAGACCAACAAAATCCAGATCTTCATTTTGATGGGCCATGAAAGATACAGATAAGAAGTCATAATTTAGACAATCCCAACCAAATCAAGAAGATAGATCACAAATTACCTCAAGCCCTCAATAAGCTGGAGCTCATCATCAGCTGAGAGTTTAAAATTACCCTTCCCAGTCATTACTTGCTGATAGACAATGAGCAAAGCATCTGCTGATTCTGCCAACTGTTTCCTGCAGGCTGTTGCCATTCCAATGACTCACTTGATCAGAGAAGTGTTGATAAGAAATAAACAGTGGCTTGGTTTAGGCACCTAATAAAAAACGTTCAGCCCATTTCTCCATGTGACAACACATACAAACATCCCACCTGTTCAAGTGTATAAAAGACTCCCCTGGGTCAATTTTCTTTCTGACCATAGGAAAGGAGGTTCTTGTTTTCTAATAGGCTGTAAAACAGGAAACATGACACTCAAGTCATTGGTGGATAACTCACAGTTCTTTGTATTGTCAATAACCACCAAAGGGCAAGAATGGTGGAGTACCTTCATACTGAGAACTTCTGATGAATACAAATGAGAGATGGCCGAAGAATCAGACTAGAGATTTCAGATTTAGGAAAATATCACCAAACAGGAAAAAGAGAAAAGCTAGCCCTCAAGAACAGAAAACACAGGTAAACTAACAAGTGGTTCAAACAATCAATAGTCATATGCACATACAGACTTTCAACAGCAAAATGTATAGTAGTGACCAGCTACCATAACCTCCCCGCTGACTTCATCAACTTTGAACAGTGAGTGAAGGTCAATGTCAAACATTAACCAACATACTGAGTTTCTGTCACAAGAAGACAGGAAGACACAACCACAATGCTGCCTAGCTTAACAAAATGTAGAAGAGAAGGAAAAGATGAAGAAAACCAATAAGAATGACATACAGAGAGGGAGAGGAAACTAAGAACCTGGCAAGAAAAAACAAAGAAAAAAGAGAGAAGCAAGACAGAACCTTAAGAGCTTGATCTCTTGAGAACAAATATAATGTTTGAAAATCCTCCACTTTCAAAATTGAAGGTAACTGGAGCCAGGGGAAAAACTTTTCCTAAGGCAATGAAAAATTCATGATAAAGACCAAAGAACTGTCAAGAGGAAAGACACCAAAGGGAAGTGGTATTTTGAAAATTCCTCACATGGACCTAAGAAACCCTTAAAATAATCAATTTGAAAGATTCCCAAGGCAGAAACACCAACCAGTAATCTTTCTTTGTTCATTTCTTCAGTAAGAAACCTCTGGTGTAATTTAATAGAAACTTTGGAGAGCAGTCCCTTTCCCTTCAGAAGATTAGTTAAGCTCAAAGAACTCTTTTGAGTACCAACACCTTAAGAACCTATAAACTTGACAATTGACTGATCCAAATTTCAAAATCTTTGGTATCCATGAGGCATGTGACTCATGTTAATTACCTGTATATTCTAGCTGTGACTGCTTGGCCAAAATGTCACTGATTAAGCAATTTAAGATATTGCTAAATCCAAGAAGTGAGGCCACAAGAAGTGCAATTAAGCATACAAAATAACTTAGGGTATATGCCACTGCCAATATACTATTTGTCTAGACACATGAAGTCAGATTGGATGAAGATCTGCAGACTGCTCTGCTGGATGTGGTCTTGTGACTCTAGATTGTGCAGCAGATGTGAAATAAGCAGGGGAACTGGGAAGATTAGGAAGTGGTATCCCTGGCACAGCCCTTGACTAATCGGTAAGGAATGCTTCAAAGCCCAGGCTTCATAAGGTACTCACCATCACAAATATGCTTGATAGCTAGTGCAGCTGCAGCACATGCATCCTCGGGAGCAGAAAGGGCATTTGTAAGCAATTGGAGCAGCATTGGTAATAGTGCACGTGCACTAGCAGCACTGCCTAACCAGTCTGCAAATGCTGCAATGGTTAATGATGCTGCAAACAAGGACCAACTTCAGCGATTAGAAAAAGTTCATTGCATGTTCTGCTTTGACTCAAAAAATTCTATGGAAAGCAAAATAATAAAAGTTGGTGAAAAATACTCACAGGTGTAAACAAGTTGAGGATGGGATGGAAGCTGTGGTAAAAGTGCCATGACCTGAAGCATTTGTAAACTTTTGAGTATCACAACTTTCAAGTAGTTACAGAATTAGATGACAACTTTCATGTTCTATATCCCCCAAAGGCAAGATTCATTCCAAAATCATTTATATGGTCCTGTAATTCACCAGATGGACAAACCCTTTTTGTGGGGCCCTGTGGCTAATCTGATAAAAAGCTAATGAGGATACCCACACTAATATCAAAAAAAGACAAGACATCAGTGAAGCCAGAAAAGTAGATTCACACTGGCTAGGTCCATTAAAATTCAACATTTTCAGTGTTAACTACCTGAGGCAGCAATACATCTTCAGAAGAAGGAACTGCTTTTGCAATGGCACGGATGCAGTAGAGGGAAGCCTCTGCTGTGCACCAATCCCATGAACCTCCAATTCCAGCACCTGACACAGACTGTTAATGCACCATGGAATCAATTCCAAACTTTGTGGTCAAAACAGACACTCTTGCTCTGCTGAGCTTTATTGCCAACAAATGAGATCACAGAACTACACAGGACTTCATCTCCATAACAAATAGCCAATAGGCATAGATCCACATCACAGAAGCAGTGCCCACAACAACAATCACATAATCCAAAGTCATGAGCCAGATCAACTACTAAACAGCAGCACTGTACTAACCTGTAGTAGAGGTTGGGCAAGCAATCTGAGGGTTTCTTGTCCACCTAGAACAGCAGCTGCATCCATGAGCATATCTGCTATAGCTGAAGCAAAAATGGCACCAAGCAGGACATTCATCAGTTCAAACTAATAAGTAGTTGTCCCTTGTGGACAAAACCCAGCTATAGTCATGTGAAGCCCTGGAAAAGAAGGCCTCCATAGAAGGATTAAGTTATAAAAGCTTATATGGACCACATAGGTTCTTCCCGCATAACAAACCAATGACCACAAACACAAAGAGTAACAGGAATAATGATAACAATAGAAATAATAACAATGCAGAAATTTAAAAAGGTCTGATTTTACCATATCGTGTGGACTTAAAATCACCCAACTCATCTTTTCTCCAGCTCTCAAATTCTGGGGGATATTTAACACGAAAGCTCACCTGCAGTACAGTAACATGATGAGATATCAAAACTTCGATCCAGGTATGCAGTCATGACTTCTGATGAACCATTTGTTGCAAACTCTTATTTATTTACATCACACCTGGGAATCAAAACTCACCAGTGACACTAGTAGCTCAAAAGTAGGATGAAAAATTGCAATCCTTCTGTCCCTCTCAGCATCGATAGCTGCCTCACCCTCTGATGTAATGTACTGCTCCAACCTCCCCCTAAGATGGGCAACACAAGGTTAATCCTGATGTTGGTGCACACACCAACAGGAAAACAAGGAGATTTGCGCAGGGTCCACAACCATACAGCTTTTATAACATGTGCTCCATATGGGAAAACTGAACACCATTAAAAAACATAAGCTATGAAGTCACAGTGGCCTCATAAATCTCCAGACCTAACCAGTTCATCATTCACCTTGGCTATCCACCAAGCATTGTTAATTATCTAGGAAAGAAGTCATGTATCCAGATGAGGCCACACCGATTTGTAAGAGCGTGGCTAAGATGGTGCCAGAAGTTGAAAGTTATTGCTGAAATGTTGTCATCAGGATGTGATGTAACCTCTGCCAAAGCCTCCACAATCAGCAGTGCTTCACTAGATCCTGCCATTCCAACACGTGACCGTTGACACCAGCTGAGATTTTAACCTGCTCATATGAGAACCTGCTTCTAGCACAGAGAACTCCAAGAATACACAAAGTCTTTTCAAACTTCACAATCCTCAAATCACATTAGACCTCATATGACAGATAATACACAAACTCCGAGCAGAGCTGCATTTCAGTCAAATTACTGGTGTCACTTGAGCAATCTATGCAGCAATCTTCATCAGAAGAATCAGCACTCAAGATCCGCCATACAGAAGCCAAGAGACAAGGGACTGTGTGCAAATAGACAACATTTGCCTTCACAATACGAGACTAGCTCACAAAGATTATGTGAAGAACATGCAATAAATAAAATAAGTAACTATTGCCTCCCAGACAGCATCATAAACCCAGTAGACATCCAAACTAGACATACCAGTTGCAATCAAGTCAACATATGACTCTCCCATTTCCGCAAACAAGTACGCCATGCCCTTGGTGATTTCTTCATCCTGTAGATGTAGATGGTGAAGCTCAAAACTTTGCCAGTTCAAAGGAGCAATTCCAGCTCCTAAATTTGAGGTCATTGATACTTCTTTAGAGACTAAAAGCTCTTTTGACTTCTAACAAACACCCTAAATTGTGTCCGCCTTTTGCTTTTCTCCTATATATGTTCGCAATTTCTCTGCAAATCTATTTTCAACAGTACTAAAAATTCACAACAACATGCAACTCTATATTCAAACAGCTTAGAAGACATGGGGTAATAAAACAAGAACACACAAAAATAGCACTACCAATTAAAACACAGGGACCAACACAGATGAACAATTACTGCAAAAGAAAAGATGATTGTCCAGCAATCAAGTTGGTTGTCCGGCTCTCAAAGATCCTATCTAACATCTATCTTTCTTGGTATTGAGCACTTCTGGATACTTACAACATGGAATTCAGAGATGACCCAATAATGAGGTTATCTAGGATCCCATCTAAAACCATGAAACAAAGGAAAGAGGTGACAGAACCTCTTCTGAAGCTCCCAAGTTGCTAGCAGGAATTTCCACCCCTTGCTGTGCTTGTTTCTCTGCAAAAGCAGCCTACATACAAATGGCACTTGCATCCCTAAGTAGAACCCAGACCACAAGACTTGACCATAGGCCTACAGTTGGAATGTACACAAATGCTATCTCAAGCAATATAATCTCCTGTTAAATAACAAATCTGATAAAATTACATTCCTTTTCCTGCCACTGGACACCTTGTTGTGGTTCTAAAAACATGCATATATGCAACATTAGTATTAGAGCACAGTTACAAAGAAGCTGAAGGACAAAGTACAAGTACATTGACTGGATATCTCTGCAAACAACCCTATTCTGGTATTCCTCTTGAAGATATATACAATAACTACTTGCATTGCAAAAAGTGAAGTTTGAAAGCCTGTGAGTGTTATGCACTGTGCAAGATGCCAAGCACATGTGCATCTACCCTTAGTTAAAGACTGGTTGCACCAGTCTCTTCAACTAATTTCACTTACTCTTACTGTAGCAGCAAACCGAGGGCGCAAAGCCATGATCCGTGGCACCAACACCTGTACAAGGGGCATATGTGCTGCCAAGTCTACAGGGCTCCCATTCACTGTATACCTAATCAGCTCAGTAACAGCTGCACCAGCAACTTACTATTAGAATTGTTTGCTCAAGAATATTGAGCTACATTTATGTACCTTATTAGCACACCAATGCAGACAAATTGGCAGCCAGGTGAGGGTGGACTCACAGGAGCTGCGTACCATCCACTGCAGCATCAAATGTATCCTCAGAATCTAGTCCTGCCAGTGCAGCTGCCACCAAAGGATGAGAAGCCAATGTTGACGCAGGCACCCTGCAGATGAAAAATGCACAAACCTACTTCAGGTGCCCTTCTACCATACCAAATGCATACATTCTACAGCACCCTCAAATCTAGAACCCATATGTCTTCAATGCAAGATTAGAAAACCCAGAGCTACAATGGATACAACAACCTGTCTATCCACTATCAGATGCAAGTAAAAGTACAGCAAAGACAGGCAAATAGACAGCAGAAATGCTTTTCTTGAATGACCAAACATACCCATAACTAAGACGCATCCAAGCTGCAAATGCGAGGAGTACCTGCCAGCAGTACTCCAGAGTCAAGATTTGCAAAAGTAAACTTTTCAAATCAAATATTCCAAGTGTCTTACAAAATTTGTAAAAGGGACCAAGACATCCTCAATAGGAACTATGTTTAGCACACTCTCATTTGCATGATATTGCACCTGCTCACGAAGGTCTGGTGCACCCTCATTCAAGCATGATCTCAGCAAGTCAAAAGCATCCTGCACTGATCCAACTAGATCACGATGGAACTGGCGACGCCTCTCTGGTCGCACTGCAATTTTGTAGCTGTTTGCCTCCTATGAGCACAAGGCCAGCATCCATTCAAATTGAGAACTATAGCTTAACCTGTGAATATGATAAAACTTTTCCATGAGTCCACACATGGATGTCAACACACAGCCCCATGGCTGGTTAGATTTTATTCAAGTCACCAGAATCCCAGGTACTTCCAAAAGTTTGCACTCACAATGAAAACTACAAGATACTCCAGTAATATCTACAACAAATAGACACTTTCATGTAAACTCACTTTCAGACTATTTGTGCTTCCTTGCTGCCAACTTCTGATTCTCTCTTCTTTGACACAAAGGTCCCCATTTGTCAAATTCATGACTCAGACTAGAGGTTAAGGTGCTGCAAGCTACACCACAGGAGAGGAACCAGCAATGGGGCTTGGGAAATAAAGCTAATAACTAGGTAATCATGACTTGTATCGCAAAAGTACATGCTGGAGCTGCACTGTTCTCTGCTTTCCGCATAAGCTCTCAAAGCATTTGGGGTTCTCATTAACTGGCACCACCCCCACCAACAGACTGTGGTTCAAATCCCCTCCATTATCAAGACATTATGAAGGTAAACCTCCACTTGAATTCTCCGGGTTCAAGATAAAGATCATATTGTCTTTAATCCAGACACAGGGATAACAAAAAGTTGCCAGTTCACCTGTGGGAAAACTGCTAGCAACTCAAGGAGCACAGGGATAGCCTCAGGTTGTGATCCCAGCTCACAACCCAGCCAATGCACCACGCCTCCTTGGCCCCACTCCTCAGCAGATATTTGCACAGCAAGTGCTGCCATTGCCAGGCACAACTGCAACCACAGCCATCATATGTATCATATTATACTCACTGGGTTGATCATACAACTTACCATAGGTGGCAGACTACAATTAGTGAGAGAACTCTTGAACAAGGTGTAGAAAGTTCAGAAACATGGAGGGTGTTGACAACAGTAATAAACCCAGTCAGCAGACACAAAAGGGCCTTCAAAAAGTTATTGTGTGCATGCAGAGTGCATGTTTATCAAAACCATGTTTAACTAAACTTCCGCGTAGGGGCTTCCAAGGTTGCTGATCATAACTTCAAATTTTGTTCTACTTGTAAAAGACATTTCTGATCTTAAATTTTGATTTTGGAGCCACCCTACTTACTGATATGAAAGTGCCAAATAGGAAGCACATTCCAATGTAGCATATCAGGCAGAGATTATCAGTGCCATTATGAAGTACAGCAGCAATTTCAATAGATGATCAAGAGACCCAAATTCTGGCAAATCCAGTGCAGATGGATAACAAACCATTGCCTGATGGACTATATAATACATAGATGAGACAAGAAATTCAACTGAAAAAATGCCAACCTTATGAAAAGAAAAGCTGAGAAATACCTGTGTACGAACAGTAGCTGGTCCTTGACAAAACTTCATGAGCAATGTCTGCATAATTCCAGCAGACGAAATATCAATTGGAGCTAATCTGAAATTTTACCATCTCAAAGAAACTTTACCTTAACATAAAACCTCACCTTGACTATAATTGCTTTAGATCTAAGAGCAGTCCAGTAGCTGCTCTTTATCCATCATCAACACTACTCCATTCATCATTTCAGAATGATACAAGAAATTAAAATGTGTCTATGAGATTGCAAAATAGAATACAAACAATTCCTCAGAGGTTAGGCATTAAGTCAGTTTGGCCAAACTAAAGCAAATACACCAAGAATGAGTGTGGTCATAACATTGTGTGTGTCACCCTCCTAGTATCAAAACATCAAATCATCATGAATGGCAGTGACTAACTGCCATCACTCTTCACTGACTTCATCAGCTACAGAAGGTGAGTGTAGATAAGTATACAATAAGAAAATCCACATCTTGAATTTCTGCAGCATTTCCAGAAGCAACATGAAGATAGATTCATGCTGTTGGCTAGCAGTCACAAGACATAGCTGATCAAAAAAGTTAAAAGTACCCTCATTCAAGCAGCAACAAGTTTGTCAAGTATGCTTCATTTCAACTTAGCTTGCCCCTGTTCAAGCAGGCATTTAAGCTTAGGACATAGAGAGGCCTGCATAGAGGGTAGTAGTTGGGGCCTCCTGCACCCTGAGCATGTCCTTTAAGCTAATGAATACTTGGATGCAGTACATCCATAAGCCAACCAAAATGAAATAGAAATCACAATCTAGTTCAAGGAGGTGCTGCCACCCTCAGCAAAAAATGCATACCAAAAGAGACAAGACACTAACCATTAGAGAACTGCGAAGTGAGAGTGGTGCAGATGGTGGCAAGTCCTCAAAATCTCGCTGCACCTGTTAACAAGAACATCGTTCAGAGCATTACAGATTGCTCAAATATTGATCAAAACACCAGAACTTGATAAACTTACATGTACTGAATTCTGGTAAAACCAAGCCATCATGGCACCCTATACCTAGAAGTTAACAAATTGCTCGGTCTTGAGATATGAACCAGATAGAAGTTGGTGCCGAGAATACAAGGTCCACATCGTTGCATCTTTAATTTAAAATCAAGTCGCAAGTAAAGGAAACAAAGATTCCAATGCAGATACATCAACAATGCTCACCTTCGTTCGAAGCGTCTGAGCACAGAAATAAAGCGCTTCAAGACTGCTACTAGAATCATGAAGCACGGTATCCGAAACCTGTACAAAATCGCGATGCATTGTACTCAACCAACCTCTCCAACCCCAACAACTATAGCCGTTAATCTCTCCCAGGTCTCTCTCTTTCCAAAAGCATAGTAGAAACACTGTAGCCACTCTTTCTCCCTCCTGCTCTACGTTCTCCCGCTATAATGTGATTGAGAAAGACTGCAGCAAACCTCGTGTGCTGCGTATGCTTTTCAACTACGCTAGAGTTGAAGTAATGTTTCTGAAAAACTACCTAATGCTTCTTACTACTTCATCGTCAAAACCGATATGAAAAATTCCATGAGGAGGAAAGGAGAGGGTTTTGAAACCATGCCTGCCAAGCCTCCATAGTATGCTGAAACTCGTCCAGCCATCGGTTGGCCGCCGTGCGAATCTGGGGATCGGGATGATGGTACAGAGCCTGCAAAGCTTCCAGAAGCAGAGTTCTGGACCCCTGCCCCTCCATGGATCGCTTCTCGCACTTCAATCAATTACAGCTCTCTTGACAATCACTGCAGACTAGGCAGCCTCCACAAGACCAAGAATTCAGAAACGCCCTAAAACGATTTTCACCCCTTCCTCACTATCATCGATACAGTTTATATCCACATGCCACGTAGCCCTAGAAGGTGGACCTTGTCTCCAGGATTTCACACGGAGCAAAAGTATTGCCCAAGCTAGCTCCAGCTCATCAGGGCCTGGGTCATAAAACTAGAGACAAAATAATCTCACTTGGTGTTAAACAACTCTCCTCTTAAGTCCCCTAACACCAAGCTAGCCGTTTAGGACATACATTTGTCTTCCATAAATAACAAGCCACAAGAGGCTCTGTCTTAAAATATCGTTTTACATCATCATACAATATGTGATATACATGTTTTCATGATTTTAAACTCAAGTTAAATGGATAAAAAGTCTACTGATTTTATGAGGACAAGACGTGAAATTCATTTTATTTCATTGGTACTGACATATTGAACTTTTTATTTGGCCCCACTTGAACACAATTTTGCATATTTTCAAATTGAAATTTAGTTCCTCATTAATATTTAAAGCACATAAACTTTACATTTGCAAGCATATGCAATGTATCGAAGGGGTCAAGGAGTATGCACAATGTAAAACTAGAGATCTAGATGATCCCAGAGAATGGTTATCATTATGGACAATTTGGATGGAAAAAGCTAGCAATGCTTTTCATTGAATATAATGATGTCCCTTTCTATTTCTAACATGTTCCTTTTTCAAGTTTCAAGATTTGGGATTTTTATTTTTATTTTTTTCATTGCATTTCGGGTTTGGGTTTTGAGTGAATGTGTTAATTGTCAATGTTTTTATTTTTGTTGTGGGTGATGTTTCTATCTAGTTAAAGAAGTATTTTGATTTCTTTGTCATCTTGTGGTTGGTATATAAAAATGTTTTATGCATGTGATTTTTGAAAATAAAATAAATAAATTGGTTACATGCACCACATGCAATAAATGATGCAACATTTGAAAATAATAGATGATGAAATTATTTTGCGATGACCTAATGGGAAATGCACCATGTATTCACACATAATGCATTCATGGAAAACCATAAATGTTTTCATTTATTTAATGTTTTAAATAAATGAAAACATTAATGATTTTTTGTTTTATAGTAGGAGTGTGTTTGGTAATTTGAATGCAAAATAAATTGGTTTATGAAAATATGGTTAATATATTTACGTTACACCTAATTTGTATTCATTTCTAAGAACATATATTCATCTATGGTCTAATTGAGATCTTATTTTTGTGGTGCTTTCATCAAATTAAGAATTTAGTTCAAATTTATCCATGAAATCTAATCATTTTTTTTATTTTTATTTTTTTGGCATGATTATTATTTTTTATGATGTAAACATTAAAATCTCATAATATATTGATTAATAATGTTCTAGCAACTATTCAATTATATTATGACTTTTTTTTAAGAATGTTGAAATTGAGCATGAATGAACTATATACGCACATACAATATTTATTACTTTTCGTGTATTAATATTAAAATTTGTTAATATGTATTATGAGCCATTATTGGTTGTTACATTAAAATAACCCAAATGCATATGTATGTTACACATCATCATCAATTCATGACCATCACATATTGAAACATACGAATATTTTGATGAATTTATAAATTTGTGCACATCAAGTAATGTGTGGTGTATTTTTATTTCCATAAAACATAAGATATCAGACATTTGAAGGTTATGGTCATGGTTGATGTTTTCATAACGTTGGTGTAACAAATTGTATTCATGACTTATATAATTACATGCAAATGATGTAGGTTTTTTAACCAAACAATGAATGGTATCCAAGTCGTAATTGTTTTTAATATTTTCAATTTTATATGTATTCTTGAATTCGTACAAATGTTTTTATGTTGGAAAGGAACCAATAAATACAATTTTTCTTTTGTTCAAATGCAAGACCAAGTTATGCATGTTAGGGCATGTTTTTTAACATCAAAAATCAATTTATCTAATGATAATTTGTGGGAATGATGGATAGTTCTTCCTAATGCAAGTTGAACTAGAAATTGAATCCTTGTTATGACAAATGATTAGGTCTTATCAACTTTTATATCTTTGGTGATAGGTTCAGTTGGTGTCCATTTTAATTTGAAATGTTGTAATTGTAATAATAATTTTAAATTTTTTATTAATATTCCAATTTTAAAGTTTTGAAACATTTTTCATATTATGGTTTTGTCATTATATGTTATTGATGTTTTAATTATATTGTCAACTCCATTGACAAAGCCATTAGATGTTGCATATTACCAACAAATAATGTAAAATGTAAACCTATAGTTTTGCTTGGATCTTTTGAAAATTTGTAAGATGGTAAGCATGATGGGTGATTAATGTTCATTGTTTTGAAAATAAATGTAAAACTTGATGTGTTAATGAACACATTTTCATTATGTTTTTTCACAATCTTATTTGTATATTATAAATGTGGAACAATTAAATTTATTGTTGGTTATTGATAACAATTTGAATGTATAAATTGGATATCTTTTTTTTTGTCAATATACAAAACGTATTCAAAGTTTATATGAAAAACATATTAAAGTATCACATTTTTTATTTAGTTCAAAACATTAAACATATGTTTACCAAAAAATTGATGCTAATGCATTAACATTATCCTTGACAATTTGAAAGATTCAACTATCTTTCATAGCTAGTGTTTGATAAAAATACTTGTCATAATGAGATCAAAACCACCAAAGAATTTGTTTTAAATATGTTTTATGGACCTTAGTTTATTATATATAACATTAAACATTAAAGCTCTAGCAGATGATATTTCATTTATCACAACAAGTTGTAATTATTCATATCGGCATGTAAGCTTATTTAAGTGTCTGTTGATAAGTTTGGTAATTTAAATAATGATTGTTAAACATATATCTTACTTGTGGATGTCATGAAAAATTTAACCTTAGTTTTAGTTAAGTATGAATATATGTTTTTATTATATTATTGTAATAATATTAGAATTATAAGTTTCAATGTAACACCTCTTATGTTTAAAAAAAACAAATTGGTGATTAAGGTATCATTTTTTTGATTCAAAATGTCATCATATATCACTAAAAAAATTATTGTCGTTTACAACCAAAAAATCAATTATTATATTTCCTAAACCATTATATCATTAATTATAACATAAGATATTTCAAATTTTATGTGTACAACGTTATAGTCATGTATTAATGGTGCATTTAATTAGTAGATGACGACAAGGTAATTTAGGATGATGACATCATTTTTTCATTACAATTTTTTATTCATATCACATCCATTAATAATGACAAAGTGATGTGGATGTTTGAGATATCATTTGAAAATATGACCAAGATAAATTCATTTAAAATGTAATTAAAAAGTGATTATGAAAATGACATGGATTTAATTTATAATTAAATAATGACTATGAAAATGATATGGACAAAATTATGTGTGAATCCATAAACAACATGATCATGAAATTATTTTAGATTAATTCAAAAATGACATCAATCATTTAATATGGGTATAAATAAACATTAGGTACTATGGCATGACTAATTTGCAACTAGGTGTTTAAATTTGGGTTTCAAGGCAATTGTGTGGTAGTTGATTCTATATAATATTAAACAACTAAATTACAACTTATAATGCAATTATCCAAACTTCACACAACCATTATCATGTTGTCATAATTATGATAAATAATTTTGAATTGCATTCGACATCATTATTTATAAACATGAAATGGATTTAAAACTTTAAATACATTTACATTCCATGTTGAAGAATATATTACAAAAAAATTAAAAAATGTTTATATCAAAAAACAATTGAACTATGACTTTAAACATAATATCCAAGTTAAATACAACAAATGTTTTTTTATTTAAACGAAAGGTCATATCATAAAAATGATCACCCACAATAATCAAATATTGTCATTTAAAACACTATGTTTCATAAATGAATGTTTTATTCTATTTTTGTTGAAATGGAACTTGAGCCATGTAATTTTTTCAATGCACCTTATCTATATGAAATATGCCATGTTATGACATTTAGTTCCACATGTGAAATGAAATTAGTAGCATATCATAACATTATAATGTAAAAAATATGTAAATAATCCTTTCAATTTGAATAAAACTAATTTATAATTATATTGCCACTAACATGCAACTTATTTATCATTAAAATGCAATGTATAGAACATTAATACAAACTAAATTATAATTTGTACACTTGCAAATATAATCAAATATTGTAATTACAATAAAGTAAATTGAATTATAATCTTAGGTACTTTTGAATAAATCTTACCTTGTGTACATAATTTTGATGTACATCCAAAAACAAAAACCTTCAACATTAAGAGTAAGAGCAAGAACCTTCAACGTCCAAAAACAAAAGTAAGAACCTTTAATATCCTAAAATAAAAATAAAAACTTTCAACATCTAAAATTAAAAGTAAGAACTTTGAACATCCAATAGTAAAAACAATAACCTTTAGCATCAAAAAATAAACTTAAGAACCTTCAACACTTAAAAATATGAGCAAGAACCTTCAACATTTAAAAGCAAGAATAAAAGCTTTCAATCTTTATAAGAATAATACAGTGCATACATTGAATTGTATAAATATATATCTTGCAACTAATTTGCAACTATAATACAACTCCTTGATTTTATAACATAACATATTTTTAATTTATTTGTTGTATTTCCATGGGACAATTGCAATGCAATTGTATTAGTTGTTTTAGAACTCTAATTATAGAATAGTTTAGTTGTTGTAGACACAATTTTTCATAGTTATGGCGGATGGTGTGCAAGTAAATTAAAATGTTGTTTAAAATGTTTGTACAGGACTAAAGATCCTATGGTCAAGATGGTTGACAAAAAATGAGCATGTTTATTCCATTGGCTTTAGTCTCTTAACAGACACATTAAACAACTAATTGCATTATAGTTCCATGATCAACACAAAACCCTATATTATAAGTTTAAAAAAACCATGTCCTTGGAGGAAGTTGACTTTCGATATGCTCATTTGGTGTTAGTGGTATTTGTCAGGAGTTGCCAATGAAGGTGCCATTCATGAGCCCAACAATTGGCTCAACTTTTGGCACTTTCATGTGTAACAATGGGGACGCTTCATGTTGGACGTAAGTTCTTCCATAATATTTCGTCTATCTTTCATCTATATTTCCTAAACCCTAACTTCATTCCTTTTATGTCCATGTAGAATTTTTCTTTGGAAGAGGAAATTGACATTCTGATTTTTAATTTATTTGAAACAATCCATAACATTTGGTTCCAACATTATGGGAAAAGAAGGTATTTGCTTCTTTATTGCAATCTCTAATGATTACATGCGAACATTCAAGCAATCATAATTATATTATGCCTTTTTATAAGGTGGTGCATTTGGGATTGGTTTAGACAATAATGAATTGTGATTGCATAAGTCAAATTAATTTGAGGAACCAATGCAAATTATTGTTGTAATTGCAAAGTACACTTTAAGCTCTAGTTTTTCAGCTAAAATATCATAATTGGAAGGTGAAAAATTGTTATGACTAGCCAAACGTAAGGAAGACCTTCCACTTGGGTCCAAAACATATTTACATTAACATGATTAATGAACTTCTTTCATCCAAAAGTGGCCAATTAGCTCCAATCAACTAGTCGTTATGGATGTGGGGGAGATCACTTGCCCTATGCTTGTTGTCATGCACAATGGTGCAAAGGTCTTTGAATGCCTTTGCGGTGAGGGCATTTGGCGAATTGAATGTTATCCCCCCAAATCCAACATTCACTATTCAATGTTGCAAAAATACACTAAGCAATATTGTAAAACCAAAATCATTTCAAAACAAACAAATTGTGGTATTCCAATTCCATGTTATGTTGGTGAATAATCTACAACCAAAGGTGCATCAATTGAGTTACATAAAGTTTTGATTTTGTCACAATGACTTTAATCATTGTATGGGAAGGACAAGCAAGAAATATGCATTTGATAGGCCAACCTTCCTTTCATTATGGCATGTGCAAGTAAGGACAAATTTCATTCAAATCAAGGTGCTAGCATTAGAAGAAGCTAAAATCTTACTCTTGGAGAAGCTAAGATGTCCCTTCATCAATCAAATTGGGGACGATAGATTTAAACCTTTAAACCAACCTTTCACATGTTACCCTTCGAATCTTTTTAGTGATGCTACTTTTGCCCATTTTTATTAACCATTAGATCTAAATGTTTGACCCAAGTCAAGGAATTGGAAGAAGATCTATTATCTTGGCACATTCAAACTATCCATTTTCTTTAAAAAATAAATGGAAGGTGGGATGAACTTTTGAAGCCACATTATTTGACTCCCACAATTAGTCCTCTTCTAGGATATGGATGGATTTATCACCTCTTCTAAAGATAGCTAAAAAATCCTAAGCAATATGAGGTAACAATTAATGATTACTTGGCTTGTAGTTGCATGGATTTTTTTTCCATGATGTTTGTGTCCTTTAGTAGGTGAAAGCCATGGGTGCAATGTAGGCACATGTATTACATTTTGCAATACATTATGTTTTGTGGGATTAAATAATCATTCATCCATTATCCATCCTAGAATTAGAATGAGGTTCATAGATTATTACGTCGTGTCAAAGTCTTGGAGTTGAAGTAGGTTGTAATGTCATTTAACAAGGGGTTAAATAGAATTATTATGTATTATGTTGTGTCAAAATACATTGTGTTGCGGAAATAAAAATATTATTTAGTAAGTTGTGTGGAATACACTAGTCATTGATTTTTCAAGCATTTTCCCATTCAATCATTATGTGAACTTTCCACATTTGACTTACTATGTGACTCAATTGAACTTATACAAGTTATTATTTCACCCTCTTACATTGTAGAATTTATTTTTGGAATTTCACCTTTGACACCCTTTTTCATGGATTAACTTTGACATGAAAATTGTGCAAATTTGGTAATTTCCATTTTTCATAACTATTTTTGGAATTAATTTCATCCATATCATATATTTTCAAAAAAATTTAAAAATCATCCAAAAAATCATCTACTTCCATTTATCATCCAAAAAGTTCATTGATGTTGAACTTTCATCCATTTTGTAATTACATCCATGTACATTTGGTAATTTTTTCCCCTATATCATTTTTACATGGCATGAAGATATTCTAAGAATATATTTTCCCAACCAAAAAAAATTCCAAACAGATCATTCTTACTCATGGGTTCATGTTCACAAGCTCTTGCCCACATGCTCACTTCGTAACATCGTTGTTACAAAAGCCATTGGTAATGAATTGTTGTATAACAAATTTTAGCCTCTTCCAAAGATGTTACATTCTTTTAATGATAGCAAAGGGCCTTTTGTTGATTATAAAGGTCAGGTTTGAACAATTGTTTAGTATGGCCACTCAACAATTAAGTCCAATGGAATAAACATATTCACTTTTTGTCAACCATCCTACTAATTGGATCCCCAAAACTATAAACAATTCTAACAATATTCCACTCCTTACCTCCATTAATTGACATTTTGAAAACAAATTTTTTTTGCCCATAAATTGGCCAAGAAAACAACATTCTTTAATGTAATCATAATGACTATTGAACCTCAATTGAAAAATGTTATCACATGTAACCATTACTAGAAAACCAAGTCCTATTCCGCTACACAATTCCATTCAAATCCAATTTTAGTGGAATGGGATTGGTCCATACCACTGCACCTTGGATGTAGTGGATTGGTCTAATAAATTAGTGCACCCAAATCCAATTTCAATGGAATCATTCTAATGTTATTCCACCATACATTGGATGTAGTGGATTAATCCACCAAATCTAGCTCAAAACTCTTAAAAACACATTTTTTTCTTTTAGACCCCTCCTACTTCCATAGTTCATAACTTCTTCAACTCCTATGAAAATCGAGTGATCTAAAGTGTTATGAGAGTGCCACCTTAAGCTTTATAATTCATCTTTAAACTCTAAAGGCAATAGAACAACATATATGGATTGTTTAGGTGTTTTCAGAATAAATTTTTAAAGTTGTTTGTCACAACCCTAAACTTTGGTTCATGACCAAGGCAAATGCATGGAAAGGTGCAGGCTAAAAGTGTAATTTGTGAATCACATTTGCATTTTTAGGAATGTGAGTACTACTACAAAAGTGGGGTGTAGTTCATTAGCCTACATCACTATGGGATCTCAAAAATGAAATAAGTTCATTGCATTTTACTAATTTCACCCTAGTGAAAGTTATTTTATTATAATATCACTATGTAAACATCATGTTTTATTACTAGTTAACATAATTCACTATATAATTTATTGTAATAAATAGGTTTATTTTTATTTTAAAAAAATATTTTATATATGCTACTTTATGATATATCCTATATTATTTTAACCTACTTTAGTTATTCTAACTTATACCTTATGTTATTATAGGTTATTATAAAATCTTGTACCCTAAACTATTATACGTTATTTTATCTCAAAATATTTTAACTAGCTTATTATAAGATTTTAAATTATTTTAAATTAAATTATTCAACTAACCTTAGGCTACACCTTATATTACTTTATTTTAAGTTAATATATGTTATTTCAAGTTATATTTTAAGTTATTCAAGGTCATTCTACCTTATGTTATTATAACATATTTTATCTTAAGTATAATAACATAAATAATAACTTATGAAAAATAATTAAAAATACCCTACAATATAATAACTACCAATAACCTATGATATTATAACATAAAATATCCAATAATAATTTGTTATAAAAAAATCACCAATAGTTGTAACATAAGATATAATAAGCAAAAATAATTTGTAATACAATAACCACTAATAGAATAGCCATCAACAGTCACCAATAAAATAACCACCAATGGTTTACAATGGAATAACCATTAATAGCCACTAATATAATAACATTAATAACCACCAACAAAATATCCACCAATAGCCATTAATATAATAACATTAATAACCACTAATAAAATATCCACCAATATCCATTAATATAATAGCCAATAATAACCACCAATATCCACCAATTGAATATTCACCAATACCCATTAATAAAATACCAATCAATAATAATTAATATAATAACCATTAATAACTACCAATATCTACCAATTGAATATCCACCAATAGTCATTAATATAATAACCACCAATAATCATTAATATAGTAACCATTATTAACTACCAATATCCGCCAATTAAATATCCACTAATACCCATTAATAGAATAACCACCAATAATCACTAATATAATAATCATTAATAACCACCAATATCCACTAACAAAATATCCACCAATAACCATTAATATAATAGCCACAAATAGTCATTAATATAAGACATTAATAAACATCAATGTCCACCAATAAAATATTCATAAAAAACCATGAATATAATAATCACTAATAATCATTAATAGAATAGCCACCAATGGTCATTAATATAATAATAATTAATCGCCATCAATAAAATAATAATAATAGCCATTAATAGAATAACAACCAATAACCATTAATATAATAACAACTAATAACACTACTAGAAATGTTGTCTTTTGCAACTTGTCTTATGCAACCAAAAACTCCCACATGCAACTATTTTAGAATTGCATGTGACATGTGTAGTTACATGCGACATTTTTTAGTTGCATGAGACAAGTTGCAAAAAACAAAATTTCTAATAGTGTAACCATTAATAAAATAACAATCAATAACCATTAATAGAATAACCACTAATAACCACTAATAGAATAAACAATAATAACCATTAATAGAATAACCATTAATAGTCATTAAAAGAATAGACAATAATAACCATTAATAGAATAACCACTAATATTCATTAATAGATTATACATTAATAACCATTAATAGAATAACCACTAATAACCATTATTAAAATAAACATTAATAACCATTAATAAAATAGACATTAATAACCATTAATAGAATAACCACTAATAATCATTAACAGCCACCAATAGCCATTAATATAATAACCATTCATAAGCACCAATATCCACCAATAGAATATCCATCAATAACCATTAATAGAATATCCATCAATAACCATTAATAAAATAACCAACAATAACCATTAATAGAATAATCACTAATAGCTATTAAAAGAATAACCACCAATAACCATTAATAATCACCAATAACCATTAATAATCACCAATAATCATTAATAACCACCAATAACCATTAATAATCACTAATAACCATTAATAACCACCAATAACCTGAATAAAATAACAACTAATAACCATATATTATAATTGTTTATTATTATTAAAAATAATCTATGGTGAAATAATTTATAATAGACAAAAGTAATTTAAGGTGAAATAACCTACAATAACTTAAAATTATCAATAATAACATAAGGTGAAATTGCCTTCAATAACCAAAAGTAACCAATAATAGCCCCACATAATTTAAAATAACATAAGATGAAATAACTTAAAATAACAAAAAAAAATTTATAATAGTTACAAGTAGCCTAAATTGAAATAATTTACAATACCAAAAAATAACATAGAATAGTCAAAAAAACTTATAATAGCCAGAAATAGCTTAAGATGAAATAATCTAAAATAACCAAAAATAGCCGAAGGTGAAATAATACAAAATAACCAATTTTTTTGAGAATAACCATAAATAATGTAGGGTGAAAGAATTTAAATTAATGAGAAATAACCATATAATAATTGAAAGTAGTTTAACATAAGTAATATTATTATATTAACAAAAAATTTATCCATTTATTTGTATTTTTTTTCAAAAGAATGGTCATTAAAATGTTATTGAATAATGATACTCAACTATTTTTTTGTTCAAATGATTTTACACTTTCAAAAATAAATAAATATAATTACGTACATTATTGAATTTTTAAAATAAATAAATTCGAATCATTTCATTTGAACAAAATTTCAATAACATATGAATTTTCAAAGTTTATAATGTTTTAAATGAAATATTTAATAAATAGAATGTAATTTTATATCCTAAAGCAAACGTGCTGTCTGTCTGTCTATTTGTTTGTCTGTGTGTTCGTCATAGACACCCACCCACTGGACCCGCTGGCGGCCCGCAGCAATAGCTCGTTGATTTGTGGCCCCAGATGGTTGTGTGAGAAGTGAATCCGCGTAGCGCCTGGGATTTGGGCAAGAGGCCAAAAAAAACAGCGTAATATTTCGCACACACGCACGCACATATGCATGCATGCGTGGTTTCCTCATCCAATGCTCTCTTTTCGCACACACACGGGGACCCACCCACAAATCCTCGCGAGCGGGAGGATTTCTGGCCGCGATTAGGATTTGGGAATTTCGATCTCCTCCTCCTCCTTGCTACTGCTACTGCGCGGATTCCTAACAAAATCTCTCCATAACAAAATTTTATAAAAAAAAACAAATGCAAAAAAGGAGATTTTTGCTTTGCACTTGGGTACCAAACAGAACATTTTCAACTACGCTTACATTTCCAGGCCGTTATCTTCTATCAGCGCCACACGAATTGTTCCTGACAATAGTGGCCTTTTTTGTTGTTGTTTATTTCTCGCTATGGCTACTGCTAAGTGCTGCCAATTTGTTTAAGCTTCCAGAAAGCCAAAAGCTTCAGGATTCATACACAAACACAGACACAAAACAGACACAAAAAGAAACACAAACAGAGAGACACATAGAGAGAGAGAGGTGCATGATTTTGGGGAGGGGTTGATATGGCTATAAAGCGGTTGATGATGCATCAGAAGCTTACAGGTACAAGAATGGTGGTGAGTAGAGCAGCAGTGCTACAACCTAGGATTACAACAGCAGCAAAAAACAGAAGAGGAACTAGTAAAGATGGCGAAGGAAGAAGTGAGGAGAGTTTGGCATGCGCTAGGAAGGTGGTAGTGAGCAGACGTTGGGCTGCTTTGGTATTGCCTATTGCTGCTGCTGCTTCTTTTACTACTACTACATTATTTTTAGTTTTGCCATCACCACCACCTCTATTGTTGCCTCATGTGCTTGCAGAAGAAACATATTCCAGGTACACCCAATTGCGTGCTATGATCATGGATGCTAAGTTCCTCTCTGAAAGAAAGAAAGAAAATTCACTCCCTTAGAACTTCTTACATAGCACATAATCAGAAAATCAAATTTGTTATAAGAAGTGGGTCAAGAAACAGACATCTGGTAATGGGTTGTCAAGAAGAATTGATGTTGTTGGTTGTGGCAATGCAGTAAGGAAAAAAGGAAAGAAGGAAGGAAAGAGAAAAAAAATTGATGTGGGTTGCAGCAATGCAGGAAGCAAAGAGGAGGAGGAGGAGGGGGGGGTTGTTGGGTGGAGCTTAGGTGTGTCACGGTTCCTGGACTTTGTGTACAATGAAGAGGGCTGAACAGCAGCAGGCATTCAGGGAACGGGATGCCTCTGCCAAGCGTGTTGCCATGGTAGCCCAGTCTGCTGAACAGCAGTAGGTAATCAGGGAACGGGATGCCTCTGCTAGGCGTGCTACCAAGGCAGCCCAACTTGCTGAATAGCAGGCAGTTAGGAAACGGGGTGCCTCTGCCAAGCGTGCTGCCAGGGCAGCCCAACCTGCTAACCAGCGACAAATAGTCAATTGAGGGGCTCGCATCCGACGAGCTGAGAAGCAAGCCCTGCACATTGCGGATGAGGTGGAGGGGTTGGTGGTACACTCATTGGGTGCCATGTCACATAGGTGCACACACTGTAATGCACTCCGCTTTGAGCACGAGAAAAAGTGCACCACTTTGTGTTGCGGTGATGGCAAGATGTTTGGGTTGAGCAATGCTTTCCCCGCCCCTGCACCTCAGCCACTCAGAGATTTGTTCACCAGTGTGCCCAGTGAGCACCAGCCTTTGCCACCTGCCACTAAGGATTTCAGGTAGAACATTTGTGCATACAACTCTGCATTACAAATGGCCTCAACGGGCCTGCACATCCATTCCCCGGAACAAGGGATCAACATGATTGCCATCAAAGGGGTTGTGCATCACTTGTTGGGGCCTTTATAGCTCGGCATGATGTGCCACAATTCGCCCAGCTGTACATCATTGATTCCATGGATGCACAAGTCATAACACGCCTTACAACTTTGGGTGCTACGGGCGCTGCTTTGCATAAGCTAACTTTGGTGGGGCTATAGTAGATGTTGCATGATCACAACACATTTGTGCAGTGTTTCAAACAAGTCATGGACATGCCCGCACACGACTTGCCTCAATGGGAAGTGGTAATTAGGGTTGACGATAACATTGACAAGCGCCGCTATAATGCTCCTACCGCCCCCGAAGTGGCTGGGCTGTTGCCAGGTGAGGTTCTTCAACAACGTGTACTACTGTGATGTTTGTTGCCATCGCTCACTTCATGCAATGTTCTTCGTTCATTGACATAAATGTTGCTGCTCCTGCATAGGCGGCGGTGATGAGCCGGTTACAGGCAGGGACATCAAAGTGCGTGCACGCGGCGGCGAGCTATGGAGGATCAATGACCTACATCCTGCTTACGATCCGCTGCACTTTGTGCTGTTCCATCTTCATGGTGAGCCCGGTTGGTAGCCAAACATGCCCCATGCAACTGTTGCCCATGTCCGCCGGCGAGCTGTTGGCAGTGACGAGAAAGGTGATGCTAGGCATGTTGCAACATATGCAGAGCCAGCACAACCTGCATAGGATGATGGCAGCGAGGAGGAAGGTGATGTTGAACATGTTGCAGTAGATGCAAGGCCAGCACAACCTGCACAACACAAAAAAAATCACTACACGGGAGTGGGCTTGCTATCACATGCACGATAGGGACCCGACATCGCATGCCCTCTTTGTGTATGGCAAACGTTTGTATCAAGAGTGGGGTGTTGACTAATACAGCAAAGTGGAATCACAACGGTTGTTTTACATACGCAACAACCAGGGCCCTTTACGTGCTGCAATTTATGGTGGTGTGGCTGATGCTGTTGCCAATAACAACGCCAACACCGACAACCTGGGCAGGCTCATTGTATTGCCATCCTCATTCATTGGTGACCACCGACACATGGCTCAGTTGTACCAAGATTCCATGGCCATTGTCCGCCAATATGGCAAGCCTGATTTATTCATCACCATGACCTGTAACCCCAAGTGGGAAACGATTGTCAACGCATTGAAGCCTGGTGAGATTGCCAATGACCGCCCTAATTTGGTCACACGCGTTTTTGTTGGCAAATTACAGCACTTGCTGGACGAGCTTTTGAAAAAGGGCATTTTTGGCGAGGTGGTGGCTGACATTCATGTCATTGAGTGGCAGAAGAGAGGCCTGCCCCATGCACACATTCTACTCAATCTGCATTCCGATCACAAACCACGAGGGCTCAATGAGTACGACCGCATGGTGTCTGTAAAGTTGCCTGATAAGGATGCACACCCCACTCTTTTTGAAGTCGTTACAAGTTGCATGCTGCATGGCCCCTGTGGCACCATCAACCCACATTGCCCTTGCATGGTTGACGGCGTTTGTTCAAAAGGCTACCCTAAGGCCTTCACAAAGCACACCACTAACACCACTAGCTCCTACCCAACATACCGCTGCCGAGATGATGGCCACACATTTGAGAGATAAGTGTGCTAGCAGTAGGACCATGCATTTAGACTAACAACATGCATGACTATGTTGCCATGCTTGCATTTATTGACCCATGGCACCGCTCACGTAACAACTGTTGTTTGGTTGCTGTTGCTGCAGGGGTGGGTTTGCCTTTGACAACTGCTGGGTGGTGCCCTACAACCCATACCTGTCCCTGCTCTTCAACTACGACATCAACGTGGAGGTCTGCACCTCCGTCGCAGCTGTCAAATACCTCTACAAGTACGTCTACAAAGGCCACAACCGTGCACAGGTGGACGTTGGCCCGGTGGACGCTACTGCACCTGATGGTGCTACGCCCGCTCAGCCACGCATGCGGGATGAGATCAAGATCTACCAAGACGGTCGGTATGTGTTGGCTTCTGAAGCCAGCCACCGTCTATATGGCTTTGATCTGCACAAAGAGCACCCCAATGTCGTTCGGCTTGCTATGCACTTGAAAGGGCGTCAGACCATCCTGTTTCAAGAGGGCACTGATGCTACGACCGTACTTAACTGGAACCCTCACACAACTCTGACTACATGGTTTGCATTTAACAAAATAGCATGGGAGCATCTCAATCCATCTGCACCATTGCATTTGGCTCTCAACACACTTTACCATGACTTTCCACGCATTGCCACATGGAAAAAGAAGGAAAAGCAATGGGCACTCCGCACACAGACGGCAGGTCTACTGCCTGTCAGCCACATGCACTTTGTGCAACCCTCCGAGGGGGAGAGGTACTTCTTGCGTCTTTTACTGCATCACGTGTCTGGGGCTACGTCTTTTGAGGACCTTGCGTGCACCAACAGGCACTTGCAGCATCCCACGCAGCATGCATCTTTCAAAGAAGCATGTCAACAACGTGGTTTGCTGCAGGACGATGCTGAGTGGGCCCAGTGCATGAAGGAGGCTACAAACATGGTCAATGCCTCATGCTTCAAAGCACTGTTTGTTGCCTTGCTGGTGTTCAATGTTGTTGCAAACCCATTGGCTCTATGGGAGCGCTTCAAGGAGGACATGGCAGAAGACTTCCTGTATCAAGCACGCCAAGTTGGTGCTCAGCTCTGCCCGTGTATGGCTCTGCATGTCAGCCCGCCTTGTGGTTTTGCATGGTCATGGTTTGCATGTTGTGCGGCGCTCAATGCTCACTATGTCGTGTGTGTGCTCCTATAACGTGTAGGGCAAGCCAGCACAACAACTCGATGTTGCCATCTGGGACATGGTGCTGTGGGAGTTGGCGTTGCAGTTGGCACACCTCAATAGCAGCCAGGGCTTGGTAGCATTTGGCTTGCCGACACCTGCAGCCCAGCCTACAAGTGCTGTGGTGGCAGACGAACTAGCCAGGTATGACGCAGCAACGCAAGCAGCCATGTGAGATGAGCGCGTGCCGCAAGTTAACTCTGAGCAACGGGTTGTCTATGACAATGTCATGGCCACTGTCAATTGCCCTGCATTTTTTGTCGATGGCCTTGGCGGCACTGGTAAAACCTTTCTCTACAATTACTTGTTGAGCGCCATGCGCGCACAGGGTCAGGTAACTGTTGCTGTGGCATCCTCTGGCATTGCTACATTGCTGCTAGACAGAGGCTGCACTACACACTCACATTTCAAGATCCCTGTGCAAGGCCTCAATAGCACGTCCACATGCTACATCAGTAGGGACTTTGAGCTAGTTGCACTTTTGCAAGCGGCTGCGCTCATTGTGTGGGATGAGGCTATCATGATGCACATGCATGTTTTTGAGGCTGTCAACAGGTCTTTGCAGGACATCATGGTTGTCATTAACCCAACATTCAAGTTCTTACCCTTTAGAGGCTTGGTTGTGGTGTTTGGCGGCGATTTTCAGCAAATTTTACTTGTTGTGCCTTGCGGCACCAAGGGAGATGTCGTCGTTGCAGCTTTGAACCGTTCCACCATATGGCAACATGTGCGTGTATTCAAGCTGCACACCAACATGCACGTGTAGAGGTTGTTGGCTCAGGGTGGGGCGCATGCATAGGCAGATGCCACACGGCAACAGGCATTTACTGATTACTTGCAACGTGTGGGGGAGGGCGCAGAGCATGTGTATCCCTCTGTTGGTGAAGACTCCATTTTTATTCCTCATGACATGTGCTACAATGGCCCTACTGTGGCAGATTTGATTGAATAAGTGTATGGCGTTCTGTCATCTATTGTTGAGTGTGTTGCAAGATCTGCATACATCATTGAGCGTGCAATTCTTACACCTTTGAACGAAGATGTGGATGCATTCAATAAACTCATCAATGACAAATATGCATTCACAAAGCACGATGGCTCGCCCGCATAGCACCGCGTGTATTACAACGCGGATTCTGTGGTGCATGGGGAGCAACATGGCATTTACCCCACTGAGTTCTTGAACACACTCAGTTTTTTGGGCGTACCACCCCATGAACTGCACTTGCAGGAGGGTTGTCCCATCATATTATTACGTAACATGACCAACGGCCTAGCTAATGGTACCACGCTCATTGTCATTCAATTCATGCAACATGTCATTGAAGCAGAGGTGGCAACAGGTCCTGCAAAGGGCCAATGAGTGTTCATTCCACGGCTAAGCATCACACCTTCAGACACAAAACGAATGCCTTTCACTCTGCGTCGTCGCTAGTTCCCTGTGCGCCCTGCATTTGCGATGACCATCAATAAGGTGCAAGGGCAGACATTGAAGATGGTCCGCATTTTTCTACCCAAGCCTGTATTTACACATGGCCAATTATATGTGGCCATGTCGCGCATTGGGTGCCCCAAAGGGGTGAAACTGCTGGTTACAAATGGGTGGGAAGATGCTCATGAAGATGCACCTGCCGGTGTGTACACTCGTAATGTTGTTTACACAGAGGTGTTATAACATGATCATGCAGACAATAGAGCTTAACAGAGCTTCGGGGTGGCTGGAGTGGCGTAGCCACGAGTTACCTACTAATGTAACATATTATCACAACAAGCGAGGTGGTTTGATGGTAAGGGTGTTTGCCTCCATTCAAAAAGTCAAGGATCAAACCTCATAAGTGGTGTTGTGTGTGGTTAACAATGGTAATTTGACCAAATATTTTTTTATGTAAATGCTTAGGTTGGTTACGTGGCCTACCTACATAGGTTTGGTTTTTAACCTAACTTAGGTAGTGACATGTGTCAATAAATCATAAGTTGAAAATCATGAAATTATCAATAATATTATATGTTAAATAATTTAATGTTAATTAATTTGCATGTTGGTTAGTTAATTAACTAGCAAATGAATGGCTTGGTAAATTTGTATTTCACTTAAGAGTAACCTTGTTTCATTACGTACTAGTGAAATAATTCATTTTTTGTAACAATTCATCCCCGTTTAGTAGGGGGTTAACTAATTTCACCAAGTAAAGATGTCCAAATTCATTCAAAATCTAATGAAACCCAAAATGAATTAGGACACATTTTGGTGCAGTGGAGGGAGTGTGTGAAAGAATGAGCTCACACACTCCCAAAGTGAACTCCTACTTTGGGAATTAGGAATCACTATGGAATCCCAAATTTTCAAAGAGCAATTTTAAAGGTCAAAATTCATTGGATTAAAATTTCTTTATACCATTGAAAAGCTCTTGAGACATAGATGTCTAAAATGAGCTTGCATGGTCCATTTGAGTATTTAAAACACATTATGATTTAGAAAAGGGCCAAGAATCAAAACATCAAATTGATTTTCGACTACTAAAAGTTAGGAATCGCCTCGATTTACTTACGTGCAAGTGGCATGCCACATATCTTTGGAAAGCTTTCAGTGAAGGATACAACTTTGCTTCATACTTCACTTCAATCCAAGTTTTATACAAGAAGTTATGGGCTTTTAAAATGGCAAAAATGTCAATTTTAGGAATTTCAGGACTTTTGACTTGAGAGTTTTGGGGAAAATGACATTTGGATGCAACCAAAGAATATTATAAAGGGGAAGGTGATGGCTTCTTCCAAGTTCTGGTCGTGATGATTCTTGTGAATTTGTGTATGCCCATGGCTCGTCCGTGCACCAAAAATGTTCGAATTATGTAATAAACAACTTGTTGTTTAGTTTATGCAAATTCATGTGAATAATTGACACACTTACCCCATTCATCCTAGTCCCCATCGCGGAGCTCCAACGCACCTCTCTTGCCCCCAAAATGTTGCAAGCCAGGGACCATAACCCCAACTCTTTTTTCCATTGTTTTCATTTTGAGACTAGCATTTGAATCTTTTAAGGAGTGTGGGGGGTGCATCATTGGGTGTGGCATTTTTTTGACTTTTTGACCATGCACACTTTGAAAGGCCATAAGTTTCTCATTTGTGATCCATTTTTGATAATTTTTAGTGTTATGAATGCATTAATTAAAAAATTCCAACTTTTTTTTAGACAATAAACAAAGGAAACTTCCTTTGAATTTCGTTGAGTTCTGAATTCTTATGAGTAACAAAATTCTTATTAAATAACAAAATTTCAAGTTTATTAGATTTTTCTAATGATGATACAACAACATAATAATAACCATCATACATATAATCAATTTAGGTATAGCCAACATAAGAATAGCCAACTTAGGTATAACCAACATAGGTGTAGCCAACATAAGAATATTTGCCAACATAATGTTTAACCAACCTAGGTATAACCAATCTAGATATAATTAACATATAAATAGCCAACATAAGTATAGTTAACATAAGAATAGCCAACATAGGTATAGCCAACCTAAATATAACCAACATAAGAATAGCCCACATAATGTTAATGTAATACATAACCTAAATTTAGCTTAAATATAACCTACATAGCTTAGGATAACCTACATAGCCTAGATGTAACCTATATAACCTAGGGTCGGCTTACAACATAGCCTAGGTTACCTTAGGTGCTTAGCCTAAGTAGTTTATGTTTGCTTAGGTACCTATCTTAAATTAGCCTAAATCAAGCAATTATATTATATTTTAACTAGGTTATTTAAGTAGGTTGAAAAAAAATGTTATGAATTTTTGTTGACATGTTATTTCACATAAAAAGGAAGTGGCGTAATGGTTGAGGACTTGGTCCTTCAAAGTGGAGGTTAAAGGTTCAAGTTTTGAATTATGCAAGCTAGCTGGCGAAACCAACCTAGGTTAAGCTTATTAAGTTTCATTAGCCATGATAGGCCTCCTAGTAGTCTAGGTTTTTAAACTTAAGTCGACTAGGCCTAGGTACCCAATGGATAGATGCTTGAGCCTAGCTTGCCACATGGGTAGATGCAAGTTACAGTGGTTCATTTTTTGCAACCTTATGGACTTTTTGTAAATTGTACTTTATTCAAATGTCACAAACACATTGTAAAGTCATTAATTTGACAAAATATTTATGGATTAAGATTGCAAACTTGAATAAGAATATTTATTAAAGGGTAAAACTCAAGAAACATACACCAATCATATAGTAATGGACTTTTAAAGTGGACATATGGACTATAATCTAAATATTACATGAACATTCAAATGCATTTTTTGTTATGATTGCATCTTAGTATTTTTTATAAGGACTCAATATATGATACATGATGGAAAAACAAATATGAAACTTTAACATTTTTTTTCCATTTTAATGTTAATTTTTCCATATATATGAATTTTTAGAACTGGGACTCTTGCCATTTGTGAACCACTATAGCTTGCATCTACCCACTTGGCAACATATAATTGAAGGCCTATGTTTGCCATGCGGCAACACATCAAATGAATACCTACACATGTCACGTGGCATCATTTCAATATGGAAAAGGACTTGCCATGTTTTTAACTAATCATATGATCAAATGGCAAAAGAAGGTTCAATTTAGACCATTGGATGGTTTTCCATAATTGTGTCAAATAATATCACTAGACCAATCCGCTAGGGTTCCATTGGTTGTTGCCACGCAACCCCGATCACTAACCCATTCCACTACATTAGACCAAATGTCATTATAATGTCATTATAGTGGAATTAGTTTAACCCATTAAAAAATGAATGGAGTACGTAATGGCTATGACCGCATCTCCTAATAGTGCACCTCCCCCTAGATGAAGCTTGAACATTGAAATGAAATTATTGACATTTGGAAAGTTTAATTTGATGAGTTTGTCCTGAATTTGTTCAAGTTCGTTGTGTTTGAAGATCTTAACATTGCCATCACTATTTCCATTGAATAAGTGTTTTGCCCAAAAAATATTTACTCCCATTCAAGGAAGTTGTAAAAAATCTCACATCAGAGGTGTGGCTCAACTCTTCCTTGATCAACATGTTTGTTTCCTCTGCAAACTTTCTTTTACACCTACCATGTGCAATAGGATGTTGGTACACTTCGGGGTGAATGGTTGTTTTATAAACAGATTAAAATTTATGCAAAACATAGAAAACTTGGTCGTTACAATTATCGATGCACCAAGGAGGGAATTGTAGAACTTACATTCGAATGAAGAAGCTAGAGGGTTGAACACCATTTATCTTTCGACAAGAATGTGTATTAACTCACTATTCCCAAACCATCTCGTTGTGTGAACCTGAGTGGACAAAACAATCGCACACTAGTAGAAAATCCCCCCTTTTGCAACTACATTTTCAACTATTGTTCAATTATAAACAAAGTTGAAAATTACACATATAGTTACAATTTGTTTTTTGCAACTAGGATTTTTTTTTGCAACTACTAATTAATAATGTTGAAAAGTACAAGTCAAGAGTGAAATTATGATCAAAAGTGTATGCCACGTGTTAACACCACAACAATAGCCACTATGTGCCATTACTTGCAAATTTAATTGAAAATTGCTCTACCAATATAGTTGAAGGATGTTGTCAACTACATTTAACTAATGGATGAACTTCATTTATAAACTAAGCATGACATTAGCTAAAAATATAATTACAATTTCAACTAGGTTGTAACTATATAAGTTGAGCATTTCAACTGTGTTGCAACTATGTAAATCAAACATTTGGCCAGTGGTTTGGTGACACGTGGCATCCTCACAATGTTGACACATGGCACGTTCATAAAATGTGGGGTCAACAAATAATTAAAGGACACATGGCACATCCACATCAATAGTTTAAGCCACATGGTGTTTAAACATAGTTTAGGTTTAAACCTAGGCACCTAGGTTAAACCTAAACATAGGCCATTTAATTTAGGCTTAAATTAGGGCTAGATCTAGGCACCTATGTTAGGCCTAGACATAAACCACATGGCAATTAAGAAATGAAATCCTGTTTCATTTAGTTTAGTCTTTAGGGTTGAACCTTTTTTATTGGTTCATCCCAAATGGCTATTAGATATTCATGTTTATTGTGTTTTCCAACAATCCTAGTGCATTCCTTTTTATAGTTTCATCGAATGGAAGCCAAACAATATGGGATAAAAAATTTAGTTGTGACCTTCGGTAAATACACCTATCCCCAAACACTTAATGATATTGGATCATTATACTTTCTTGTCCATGGTCTATTCCTTTTGAAATTTAAAACAATTTTGTAGTCCTCCACCTAACGTGTCCAAATCTGTACAAAACATTATAATCTAAGGAAATTGAGCAAGATATGCCCTTTCAAAGTGAAAAAGGTTATGCTTTGGATTTTTTCATAAATGTTCAGAATGATTTTGAATCTTAGGCTCTTCAACTATTATTTTAAAAAATTTCACTTTAAACAAGTTTTATAGATTTTGAGATCACACATTTGAAGCTTTTGAAATTGTTCAAAATGAATGAAAAATGATTAAGATATAGTTGTTGGAAGTATAGGGGGTTTACAACAAAATTTGAGACAAAATATCACTATTTTTTTTCCTACATTTTTTGATTTGTTCTTTTGTTTTTGAGGTTCAAAGAACATTTGTAGCTCTTTACTTTGTGCTTCCAATGATATTAAAAAGTTCAATTTGGTGTTGAAACGAGGGAAAATTTGAAAGTGTTTGGTGATAGAGTACCATTTGTTGTCTATCCTAGCTATAACCTAGGTACAACCTAATTGCAACTTAAATAGTTATAATTTAGTTTTACAAATTAGTATCAACTTAGTTACGCTTAGACCTAAATTAATAATCTACCTAACTTAGGTCTAGCTACTTACCTTAATTATTTATAATATTTATTCATCAACTATTTTTAATTATGTAGTTATATAATTAAATAATTAAACATATTATCATCATTTATTAAATAATGTGGTGATTAGTTTTTTAATCGGTAATTAAATTTATTTATATATTAAATAATTAGTTATCACTATTAAAAAATTAAATTCATTCTAAATTCTTATTAACATTTCATAAAACAAAGAATTAACTCAAATATAAATATTCAATAAAAAGATGATAATTTAATTACAGTAATTATTATAATGTTGTGATAATTATTAATTAATTAAAATTACGACAATAACATTAATAATAATATTGTAGTAGTTCGGTTAAGTTAGTTATTTAATTATTTTTATTTGTATTTTTATCTAACTTGTTGGAATTATCAAATGACTTAGTATAATAAATATTAAATAAGAAAAAATATTTTATAATATATTAGTGTTAAATAAAAATAATTTCTGAAAATATATGATAATTTATTAAGTATATTTACTGATCATAAATAAGTAAATAAGGAATTTTAAGAAATGAAAATTATTGGAATTAGTAAAATTAAAATAGAATAGAAATTAAAATTCTAAAAAATATAAATTATGTATCATTACATATATATGTTATAAACTAAAATTGAACCTACATAGAAATAATAAATTACACATGTATTAAACATATTCCAAAACAATATTACTTAAATATCGTTATTTGATGTGTTATAAACAAAAATTGAATTTACATAGAAATTATGAATGATGCATGTATTGAACATACACATTATTAAGTTGACTTATATTTCAAGATTTAAAAATATATTTTTTCAAATTAAAGTGTAATATCTATATGCACAAAAAAATCATCATACATGTTATCATTCATACATTTACTTGTACCTTAATCATTAATTAATTTTAATTTTAATTTTAAAAATATATCAATACATCATACATATAAAAATGATAAACATTAAACCTCCACAAAATTATGGATTATGTATCATTACTTGATTTGTTGTAAATTAACATTTGGGTTATAAAAATAAAATTAAAATAACATATATTGAATTTACATTATTACAAATTGATTATTTCAAAATTTCCTTAATTTTATTTTGAAATTAAATTTTAATATTTATGTGCCACAAAAATTATTAATTATGTATCATTATTTGATTATATTGTAAACTAAAATCTAATTTACATATAAATAATAATTAGGTGTATTGAACATGCACATTAGTACAATTTTATATTTTAGAATTTCCTTAAATTTCTTTCAATCAAAATTTATTATTTGTGTGCATAAAAAATATTTGCATTACATAACCATTCATTTTACATAAAGATAATTTACACATAATTTAATTTATTAATGAAGGTAGATAGTTTGTTTTGTTTTATTCTATCATGTTGAAATTTCCCAAACCAAATTACTTCATATAATACTATTGATATTTTTGAAAAATCTAGCAATGAATAGGGGTGCACTGACTTGGGTTGAAATTTTTGGGAGCTACAATGCAAAGGTTATTGATTATTGAAACATTTTGTAATAAAAAAAATTCATTAAATTTTTTTTTACTCAAATCCAAAGGTCTACTTGGCGTTGTTGGAAAATAATCACTGAATTCGATTTAATGATTAGATCATAATTTTCATATTTAAAATGTGGAAAATATTGAATTTTGAAAGAATTTTGTTGTTGAAAATTCAAACAAATTACAACAAATTGGGTTTATAATGGAAAATGAATTGAGTGTGTTCACACTTGGGGCCAACAACACATGTTACCTTATTTATCCATGAAAGAAGGTAGTTTGTTTTGTTTTGTCATAATGATATTTCCCAAACCATGGTGTCTTAGGTTATGCTATGGAACTTATAATCAAAAAATTCTCAATGAATAAAGGTGCAACAACTTGGTTAAAAATGTTTAAAGCTACAATGTGGAATCTATTAATTATTGACCATTTTTTCATTGATTTTTTTGAAAAACCAAGATTGAAAATTATATTGGAATTTGAGGGTGTTCTTGTTATTGTTGGAAAGCCTTCAACAAGTTTGATTTAATAAAGTTGATTTTGTAATTTTGAGACCTAAAATGTGAACAATATTATTGAATTTTTGGTGGGTACATATTGTCGTTGGAAATTCAAACAAATTACAAAAAGGGGGTTGGAAGGAAAATTCAATTGAATGCATTCAAACTTTGGCCAATGACATAGGGTACATTAGTGTTTATTGAGTTTTTATCATAATTTTAAACAAATATTAAGATATCATGTGTATAAAAATGAACAAACATTATAGTTGCACAATATTATTAATTATGTATCATTTCTTGATATGTTGTAATATTCTACATAGAAATAATAAATTACATGTGTATTGAACATAAACATTAGTACTAACATTTTTTTTAAATTAAAAAAATTATTTTGAAATTAAAGTTTAATATTTATATGCACACAAAAAAACCATTCATTTATACAAATCAAATTTACATGTAATTTAATGTTATCATAATTTTAAATAAATATTAGAATATTATATGTATAAAATTAAAGTTACCTATTAGTTGTTTCACCTAGTTGAAAGAGATAGTTGCAAACAATATTGTATTTCATCCATTTTCTAGTACATTTTATCATCCATTTTTAATACATTTTATCATCCAAAATAGTTGAACATTAGTCAATGTTTTGACTGTGTGCCAACTAAAGAACATTAGATGCCAAGAATATTTCAAAAATGACCCCTTAGTTCAAACATGTTTCACATTGTTTACTAACGTAATTGGAAGTTCAATTTGGAGACATTGTTGATGTTGAAAATATTCAGCAAATGACCCTGCAGTTGAAAAATGCTTTCAACTATATACTAATATAGTAAACGAACCAACTTAATTGGTAATTGCCATAATTTAATAAAAAATTAAAAAAATATGGTTGAAAAAGGGTTATAAAAGAGGAGTTTTTTACTAGTGGCGGTCCTTTTGCACACATCGCAAATGGTCTAAACAACAAACCTTCATGAAGTTCAAACCAAAATTATTTTTTATATTGGTTGTGATTACTTTTTTCCACATATGTATTTATTGTATATTCTATCCATACCATGCATCTATGAGGAGCACAAGTAATTTTGGAGAAAGGAGGAATTTCAAACAATATGTCTCCATTGAAGGTTGATGGCAAAAAAAAAACATTGTCAATAGGAATGTGATTGTAATCAAAATTTTGCAACTCGTTAGATGTGTCATGTGAGCAACATGGAACGAAAGTAATCAACTATGGACTGCACCTTTTAATGCAATGATCATGGAGGCAATGGTGGTGGAGATCATGCCCACATTGAAACAAACCATACTCTTAATGGTCCTCATTGTAATGGAACAACCCAAACTTGGTCAGGCAAGAATGTCGAATTCCTTGACATAGTGGGCCTCTCCTCTTGGAAACAAAATAAAACAAATCAATGAGGGCAAATGATGGAAGAGATTTTAACAATTGAAGACAAATGTCTATATCATCACCTTCTTGCTTATGAAAAGGCGTAACATTTACAATAGATGTAGTCATTCTAAACATCAAAATTATTTCCTTCAAATTATCTGCCTTGTTATCCCCGACAATCTTGTAACAATCAGGGGTCACCATCCATTGTGTTCCTTCTACTATAGAAATAAAAAACAAGTATAATGAACTTGAAACATTATTCGTGCCATAAGCGACATCTTTGGAAATGTGCGAAGAATAATGTAATCACCCAAACATTACACACAAACACTACTTGGTAACATGAACATGTTACCCATATTTAGTAGCAGGTGATTTAATAGGTTGATAATGTAAGCAAGTTGTTAAACCTAATAGGTGTCTTAATTTATTATTTAACCTAACCTTTAGATTGACCTAACCAATTATTGAACATGGTAGGTAATGTTATATTGTGTTAAGAAGATAAGTTGACATGTTAGTTAATAGGTAATGTACAAAACATGTACTTGGTAAAGTTAATAGTTGAACATGTAACAAAATAGGGTGTACTTTTTTGAAAATTTGGACTATTAATCTAGGTACTAATTAATGATTGTTTATAATGGTTAGTTATGATTGTTGTATTTTGAAATAATTAATATAAGACTAGAAAAACAAACATGTTGAGGAGCTTTTGGATTTTCATTTTTGGATTATGTGTTTCCATTTTCATTTTTGGAACATGAATCATCTTTCTTTTAGCCAACTTCCTTCAAGTTTTGAATAATTTAGGATTTGTAGGTAGTATGAGTTTAGTTAATGTTTTGCATGTACATGTTGTTGTTTTAGAAACCTATTATTAAAGAATTCATAAGTAGAATAACCTTGATGGTAATAGAAAAACTTGTTAACAAAACCCTACTAAACTTATCTAGCGATATTATGAGGTTAGGCTATCCTTCAACATGAAATGTAGTAAGAGTTAACGAAAAGAAAAAAATGACAAATAGAAAGCTAAAAACATGAAAACACAAATGAGGTGTTAGAATTATTCGTAGAAAAGGATGTTTGGGGTGTGGAATTTCCTATAAGATGATGAGTGCTAACCATATCCATAGTAGGAACTAAAAAATTAAATGTTTCAAAGATCCAAAGGAAGTGAAATTGGAGTAAAACAAAGCCATAATGAAATGAATTTATAAATAGACGGACATGACCAAACAAAAAACATTAAGTAATATTGAGACACCAAAGAAAGAGATTTGCTCGTTTATTGAATATTATTAAACTCAAAAGTATTTATAAAAAACATTCAAAGGTGAAAAATAAGGGGAAAAAACATATGGAAAGTATTAGGAAAAAATTTTATATGAAATTTATAGCCAAGTAATAAATATAAAATAGTATTATCCCAAAGCTAGGAAAGAAAAGTTGTTTATATGTTTAAGGAGTGTAGATAGTGGATGTGAAAGCAAAAAAAGAAATGATTGGCCTCATCTAAAAAATCCCAGTAAAGTAGGTGGAGCAAGAAAAGGTGGTTAAAATCACACAAAAAATAATTAAAAGGCACTAGTAAATTGATTTTGACAATCAAAGTAAATGAAAATGATTCCATTAAGGAAGGATAAAAGGCAAATCATTGAAACTCCTTTGGGAAGGAGATACCTTTTCAAGTTGAAATAAATTAATAAGTTACGAAACACATGTACTGGCTTAGAGACAACAAAAATAGATTAAAAATTTCCATGTAAATTGTGAATAAATAAAAAATTATAGTGGATATGGAAGATTATACCTTTTGTGTCAAAAATATACCTCCACGTCAAAAACATTTCTTACAAAATATGATGGGTGACATGGATGGAATATACTTGAAATATTGGGCATATTCACAATCAAGGTACCCAAAAAAATGATCTAATAAAAAAAGGACTATAAAAATCTATTTTGGATTTTTGTTACATTTATTATTTCATGATTATAATGGATTGGTATATGATTATAACTATAATGATGTCAAGTTAATATAATAAAAAATCCAATAGTAGATTGGATATAATATTGATGTCATTTTGACTCCTTTTAAATAATTAGAATCCTTGTTTTAATTGTAATTTTTGTCTTAAATGAATCAAAATGAATGTATTAAACAATGCAATTGACTTCAAAAAAAATTCATGGAGAGATAATGCATACATTTATGTTTGGTAATGTTTATATGATGAATTTGATTAAATAATGTAAGATATAATTTTTTTGAAAGTTACAAAATCCATTCTGAAAGGCTACAAGCAAAATGATTTTTTTTCCCCATTTGGTTGATTTTGCCTATTCATTAGATTTAAAATTTGTGGCCCAAAGTGTCAGCAAAATGTGCAAGAAATTTTCATGTAAGAAAAATGTTAAGTTGTATATAAAAACTTATGTATTCATTTTCTGCATTTTTGGGTTCTTAACAAAATATTTATGTATAATTACATACACATGTGAAAAACTATCACCACCGTGAAAATTATTATAATTTGAATTATCCAATATCTCTCACTTAAATTTATTCCATTTAGATATTGTATTTGGAAGATAACAAAAATAAAATCCTTGAATCCCGTGGTGAAAAAGTGGTACCATGATTTGTATATGCCCTATTTTTTTTTGTTCATGCTCACCCTCTCATGGAATAATATCCCTAAAAAAAATGAAATTTGCAAAAATTGGAATACATTGTTCATAAGAATTCGTAGTTGTAATAATTCAACCCGTAATTACATAACTCGTAGACTTTGCAAATAGGCCAAACTTTGCACAATTGGTCCACACTATGCAATTAAACCTTGTTGTTTCAAGAGGGTTCAACTGCATTTGTCCCAATTTTTAAACTCAAAAAGGTAAACTAATTATTAGTTGTTTGCAACATGGGTTGCAAGTAGATGAAATATTATTTTTCAAAAACTTTAAAGTTAATGGATCCTTAAAACATATGTGTGTACTATCAAATTATGCATGTTATAATCATAATAGATAAAACTTCTAGCGTAAAAGTAGGTTTGAACACCAAATTGACGTTATCAAGTTCAAATCTACTTCTCACCTAATTTATGATACCAAAGTTTTTCAAAAAAATTATTCAACTTACCATAAATTAAATGGAAGGCCATGTTCTTTCATATTTCTACTTTCACAAGTTTTCAATCTATTTTCATGTGTTTATATAAAATATTTTGTCATTTTAAAACTACATTTTGGGTAAACTTTTTTTTTTGTTTACTTGACCATGCTTGCACCCTTTATATTTACGTGTCTTTATGTTTCATTGTGTCCATCCATTCCAAATACATTCATACAAAAATTACATCATTTTTTGTAAGTTTATATATTTCATGTTTTATTTTTTTACCATGTGTCACATTTTCATTAGTTGTATTTCTTCTCTATTTTACATTCTTGGATTGTTTCTAAGTAGTGATTTTTTTGTTTTCTTTCTTGCAAATTGGTTAGAAAACACCTTCAAGCAAAAGTGTTAAAAGCGTTCAATAGGAACTAATATGCCCAAAGTGAGTGGGAGGTGTGGAAGAGATTTCTTCAAAGTGTTGTAAGTTTTTCAAGCATGAAAAACTTATTCTTCAAGTTTTTGAAAGTATCAAGTTTCAAGGTGAAAGTGTTTGGAAGAGAGTTTTTCGATTCATTAAAAGTATGAGATGTCTTCTTTTCAAATGGAATCCTTGAAAGTCATGGAGAAGCTGAATGGTGGTAACTTTCATCTTTGCAAGTTCAAAATGTGCATGATGTTTTCCAAACATGAGCTTTGGAAATTTGTTGATAATGGTGATGGATGACCTTACCAAGGCATTATCCAAAGAATGACATCATAAGTTGATAAACACGTTCGGATTAGAAATTTCATAAAGTGGGAGTGTTAGAAATATTATTCGATTCTAATCCCCAAAGTTGGTGAATGTGACTAACATTCATCAAAAGGATGAATAGAATTCACATCCTTATAATAGTTAAGTTAGGTTGAATAGTGTGGTGGCTAAGGTTTGGAAGTGGAGGCTACTTAGGGCTTGGTGATGACTAAGGTTAGGGTTTGGCGGCAGTTACATTTGTTAGAAATACTATTCGTTTCTAATTTCCAATGTTGATGAATGTGTTAAACATTCATCAAATGGATGAATAGTATTCTCATCCTTCTAGTAGTTAGGTTAGGTTAAATAGTGGCGGCTAGGGTTTAGAAGTGGAAACTATTTAGGGCTTGGGGACGGCTAGGGTTAGGGCTTGACGGCGGCTAGGGTTAGGGTTAGGTGGCGGCTAGGGTTAGGGTTTGGTGGTGGCTAGGGTTAGGGTTTCATGGCGGCTAGGTTAGGGTTAAGTGGCGGCTACTTTAGGGTTAGGAGATAGTATATATTGGAATGGTTTTGAGTGGTCTTTCATTCTTTCCTTTCATGGTTTTTTTGAGTGCACATAGAACCTTCAAACTTTGTTAGTTGTTGCAAGCCATAGTTTTGTGATTGTAGCATTTGAAGCATACAACCTTTGTAATCTTCTTGTTAGTTAATACAATTGTTCCATTTCATGAACCTTGAAGCTTTCATTTCTTGTTTGTTTTCAAGTTATTTCCAATAGGTTATGGGCCCACACCAAGCAAGAGAAAGGACATTGTGTTAGAACAAGAAGTAGTGAAAGGATTTGAGCTTGTATTGCATAGGAAAAAGGCGAGAATCCTTTTGAGAAAAGGTTTTTAGTTTGCAAAGTGAGTGGGAGTTCATTTCCAAATGGTGGCATACAAGGAGCTTGCAACTTTTCCAAGTGAGTGGGAGGTGTGGAAGAGACTTCTTCAAAGTGTTGTAAGTTCTTAAGTGTGGAAAAGTGTTCTTCAAGTGTTTAAGTTTCAAGTTTTAAGTTCAAAAGTGTGAAGGAGAGTTCTTTAAGTTTTTGAAGTTTTCAACGTTGAAGTTTGAAAACGTGTGTGGAAGAGAGTTCTTTGAGTTGTTGAAAGTTTCAACATTGAAGTTTGATGAGTTAGAGAAGTTTTTCAAGTTGTTGAAATGTTTAAGTTTCAAGTGTGTCAAAGAAAGTTTTTTGCCAATCCTACAAGTTTCAAGCCAAATTTCAAGTTTGTGCAAGAAATTTTTCAAATGTTTGAGAGTTTCTTGTAAGGGTTTTGTTTTGTGACATATAACCATTGAGTGGGAGAGATTTCAAGTGAGGTCTTCAAACATTAGCAAGTTTTTCAACCTTAAATTCTCCCACTTGCACTTCATTT